>OQWM01000526.1_pt1 | contig 24579 bp, 21 predicted proteins | sample 1691531 | NCBI WGS metagenome assembly OQWM01 (sample SAMN03418257, study PRJEB22391) | human gut metagenome | biome: human-gut; feature: organic feature; material: feces | host: Homo sapiens | place: Tanzania | collected 2013-01
TTTATTTTTATTTAAAACAGTCTTAAATTCATCTAACTTAGGATCGTTTTTAATCTGCTTCCAAATCATCCGTAAAGATTTTAGCTGTGCTAAATCACTCTCCAAATCTACAAAAAACGTACTATTAAAATCGCTCGTAGAAAATTCCATAACATCTTCTTGCGAAATATAATATAATAATTTTTCGGTATCACCATCATCAAGCAAATCATACACATTTACTTTTTTGCTAATATATACTGTTCCCTGATTTGCCATTTCAATAAAACGCTCATAAGAATCAATAAACCTATCTAATGTTCTGCGAAAAGCATAAAAACTGCTCTCCAAACGCTTTACAAGAATACCTTTCATAAAACCGCCCATATTCTTCTGGGCTATCATCATTTTGGCATATTTTTTCTTATCTTTTAAGTAAAGTAAGGGGGTATATCTGGCATACTTGAAGTTTTTGATAACATTAATAGTTTGTTTAAAAGCATCGTCGGTATTATCATCAAACGTATATATTATTTTTTCAGGAGAGCCTGCTTTCGGAAACACCAAATTTTGTTTTTGCAAATCACTTGCATAATATTTTTCAATTTCGCTACGTGTTCTGCGAACCATAATCTCCCTAATCAGCCTGTCACGTATTACTTCTGAATTTTCACGGAGTTGTTGCATATATTGAAGCGATCCCTTAGTATATTTAGCTAATTTAGCATTTAGTTCCCTAAAAAAGCCTTCTATATTTTTTATTCCGTTGATAGTTCCACTTTGTTTTGCCTGAAATAAATAAATTTGGTTTTCTACATCACTCGTATAGTTATTAATTGGTGTAGCAGATATTAACACTACTTTTTTCCCATGACAAATCTCGTGCAACAAAGTAAAAGCCTGCGTATCACTATTACGGAACCTATGCGCTTCATCTACAAAGACATAACTATATTTATCTGTACCTTTCTTAATAACTTTTTCTAATTTTCCTAAAGAAACTACGTCGCAACGCGATACATCAAACTCCTGCAACACCTCTCGCCAATAATCAACTAATACAGGCGGACACACAATCAGCTTATAAGTATTCCTATTGAAGCTATTCGCCAACATCGCACAAATATAAGTTTTGCCTAAACCTACAACATCAGAAATAAACACACCATTATAAGCTTCTAATTTTTTACGAGCTTGCGTAACAGCATCAATTTGATACTGTAATCTCATATACCCATCTGGTAATAGAGTTTCAAAATTTTCTTTATCAGCATTTATTTCTTCCTTAAAAAACTCATATAACGTTTTTAAATATAGTTGATAGGGAGTTATATCATCACGCAGCCATGTATGATTTTCTACACTATCAATATACGTGTCCTTGATATCAGTTGCTTTCTGCCATAGCTCTTCAAATTTATCTAAAGCAAATTTGACATCAGCAAAATCTTTCAGTTCTACATTGAATTCCAAATTATTTACTAAGCCTGCTGCCGAAAAATTACTTGAACCTGTTATGACGCTACCAAAAGTATCTAATACTTTCTCAGGATTTTTGCGCATTATATAAACTTTCGCATGAATAGGAGCTTCGGTATACAAACGCATCTCTAGTTTTCCGGATTTCAACCATTCAATAAATACTCGCACACCTTCTTCTACAGCTTCTGAATCCGTAGCTGATTCAAATTCATTTTCTATCTCACTTTTCACATGATCAATAATTTTCACTGTGAATTTATCTACATTCAAGCCTACTAAAATCCTGATTTTCTCTACATCTTCTAAAGATTTGTACATTTTAAAAAAGCCACTTGTTCTAAAATATCCCACCAGCACATCAAAAAATTGCGTATTGCTTTTTAAAATAGCCGCAAATCTACTATATAAATCTCTCTCGGGCTCATTAGTAAAGAACTTTAAATCAGTATTAAGCACAATACCTCTCCTCCCCTAGCTCATAAAGTGTACTTTTTGCGTAACTATCTGTTCTTTTATATAAAGAATAAATTAGGCCTAAAAGTACAAAATTCAACTACTTTTAGATATTTTCTCTTCAACTATAAATTTTATCATAAAGTGCTCAAAAAGTACACCTTTTGAGCACTTTTTACGCAATTATCTGCTTATTTTTGCCAATCCATATTTTCATCAGGCGGACTCTTCTCCACCTGCGTTGCTTTTCTTCTAAAACTTCCATAAGACATATTGCACAGCTTGGCTGCCTCGCGACAAGTAATTTCTCCATTTTGCCAACGCTTCTGCGCTTCCCCAAAATTTTCTGGTAAAACTTTTTGCGGTCTGCCAAAACGCACGCCACGCTTTTTCGCTGCAAATATTCCTTCTGCCTGACGCTGGCGAATATTCTCTCTTTCATTTTGCGCCACAAACGAAAGCACCTGCAAAACCAAATCCGCAATAAACGTTCCCAATAAATCCTTGCTTCTCCTAGTATCCAAAAGCGGCATATCAATTACAACTATGTCTACACCTTTCATTTTTGTCAACAAACGCCACTGTTCCTGCACTTCTTCATAATTACGCCCCAAGCGGTCAATGCTTTTTATATAAAGCAAGTCACCTGCTTCCAACTTTTTCAGCAAACACTGATACTGCTTGCGTGCGAAATTTTTCCCGCTCTGTTTATCAACATAAATTGCGTCTTCCGCTACCCCAACAGCAATTAACGCCATCATCTGCCTATCTTCATTTTGGTCAACGCTCGATACACGCACATAGCCATATACTTTAGTCATCTTTTGTCCTCCTAAAAAATATACTCTACTATATTACTGACTTTTTAGGAGCAAAATTATACCCAAACACTTTATGAAATTTTTGTAAATTGCATTTTCTTAGTTTTTCAATACAAAAAACTCCTAAAGCAGACTAGTTATCTTTCTCTCATCTACTTTAGGAGTCTTAATTTTAATCAACTACTTTTTCATCCATTATAGCCGTGCGGATGGCCCTTGTGCCATTTCCATGCCGTGCTGATAACCTCGTCTACCGTGCTATGCTCCAGCACCCAGCCAAGCTCCTCGCGGATTTTGGCAGAAGAAGCAATAAGCACTGCCGGGTCACCTGCGCGACGCTCCTCCTCCACCACGGGGAAGTCCACACCGGTAACCTTTTTCGCGCTGGCAATCATCTCGCGCACGCTGAAGCCGTTCTCGCTGCCCAGATTATAGACACGGCTTGCACCGCCGCTCAAAAGATGCTTGAGCGCCAGCACATGTGCCTTCGCCAAATCACAAACATGGATATAGTCGCGTACACAAGTTCCGTCCGCCGTCGGATAATCCGTACCAAAAATAGACACCTGCTTGCGTACACCCTGCGCTGTTTTTAAAATCAGCGGAATCAGATGGCTTTCAGGGCTATGGTCCTCGCCAATATCGCGCGTCGGCGAAGCCCCTGCGGCATTGAAATAACGCAAAGCCACATAGCGCATATCGTAGGCATGGTCATAATCTGCCAGCATGCCTTCAATCGCCAGCTTCGTGCGGCCATAAACGTTCGTCGGGCACAGACGGCTGGACTCCAGGATAGGCACCTGCTCCGGCTCGCCGTAAACCGCAGCGGTAGAAGAGAACACGATACGGTCTACACCAGCGCCACGCATAGCCTCCAGAAGATGCAGACTGCCCTCTACATTATTGAAATAATACTTCGACGGATTTTCCATCGACTCGCCCACTAAGCTGCTGGCTGCAAAATGAATTACAGCGTCGATTTTGAACTGCTCCATAATGTGCTTGGCAAAGCGTACATCATGAATATCGCCCTCGATAAGCTGCACGTCATCAGGCACAGCTGCCTCATGGCCAGTAGAAAAATTATCATAAACTATCGGCGTGAAGCCGCTCTTTTGCAGCTCCTCCACCACGTGCGAGCCGATATAGCCCGCACCGCCGGTTACAAGAATATTCATCGCTTATTTACTTCTCCTTAGCTACAATGCCTTCCAGATATTGCAGGAATTTGTCGTGCAGGTCAGGACGCTTGAGCGCCATCTCCACAGTAGCCTCCAAAAAGCCCTGCTTGTCGCCCACGTCATAGCGGCGGCCCTCAAAGTTATAAGCATACATCGTCTGCTCCTTCGCCAAAACCTTCAGCGCATCGGTCAGCTGGATTTCATCACCGCGGCCAGGCTTCGTTTCTTCCAGAATCGGGAAGATTTCCGGCGTAATAACATAGCGGCCTAAAACCGCCAGACGGCTCGGTGCTTCCTCTACTGCCGGTTTTTCCACCATATCCTGTACGGTGAAGGTGCGCGCATCACCAGTCGGCTCGCTGGCAACGATGCCATAAGCAGAAACCTTCTCCTGCGGCACCTCCTGCACGCCGAGTACGCTCGCACCCGTCTTGTCATAAACATCAATCAGCTGCTGCAAAGCAGGCTTTTCGCTGTCCACAACATCATCGCCCAAAAGCACAGCAAACGGCTCCTCGCCTACAAACTGCTTAGCGCAGAGAATAGCATGACCAAGTCCGCGCGGCTCCTTCTGGCGGATGTAGTGAATGCGCACGTCAGAAATTTTGCGTACCATCTCCAGCTCCTTGAGCTTGCCATGCTCCTCAAGGTTCAGCTCCAGCTCAATGCTGCGGTCAAAATGGTCTTCAATCGCACGCTTGCTGCGGCCGGTGATAATCAAAATATCCTCGATACCGGAATGCAAGGCCTCTTCAATGATATATTGGATGGTCGGTTTATCAACAATCGGCAGCATCTCCTTCGGAGTTGCTTTCGTTGCAGGCAGGAAGCGAGTGCCAAGGCCTGCTGCCGGAATAACTGCTTTACGTACAGGTTTAAACATAATTCTATCTCCTTTACTTTACTCAACCAGCACTCCCTTATAGAGTGCCTTCTTCATAGCTTAAGCCTCTTCGCCGCCGATAACTGCTAACAGCTCAGCAGTTTTTGCAGCCAAAAGCTCTTTATCGCCCTTCGTCTCGACATTCAGACGCATAACAGGCTCGGTATTGGATACGCGCACATTGAAGCGCCAGGTGTCATAAGCAACGCTGAGGCCATCCAGATGGTCCTGCTCGCCGTCAGCATATTTTTTGCCCAGCTCTGCCAGCACGGCTGCGGAATCAGCAACCTTGCGGTTAATCTCGCCGCTGCACGGATACATATCCACGCGCTCGCCCACCAGCTCAGACAGCTTCTTGCCTGTGCGGCACATCAGCTCCGTCACGAGCAGCCAGGGAATCATGCCGCTGTCGCAGCAGGAGAAGTCGCGGAAATAATGATGCGCGCTCATCTCGCCGCCATAAAGAACATTGTTGTTGCGCATGCATTCCTTCATGAAGGCATGGCCGCTCTTGCAGCGTACAGGCACACCGCCGTCGCGCTCCAAAATAGCCTCCGTGTTCCAGGTCAGGCGCGGGTCAAACATAATCTTCGCGCCCGGCTCCTTATGCAGGAAGACCTCTGCCAGCAGGCCAACGATATAATAGCCTTCGATAAAATCTGCCTTCTCGTCAAAGAGGAAGCAGCGGTCAAAGTCGCCGTCCCAGGCAATACCCAGGTCAGCACCGCTTTCGCGGACAACCTTCGCCGTAGCCTCACGGTTCGGCAGGAGCAGCGGATTCGGTACACCGTTGGGGAAGGTGCCGTCCGGAGTTTCGTTCAGCGTAATAAATTCAAACGGCAGATGCTTAGCCAGCTCCTTGAGCACAGGACCGGCGCCGCCATTGCCGGGGTTAGCAACGATTTTCATCGGCTTGAGCACGCTTGTATCAACATAGGTCAAAAGATGCTCGATATATGCAGGCATAATGTCCACCTGCTCCAGTGCGCCCAAGGTCTTGCCGCTGACCAGCTGATGCTTGAAATCGCCGGAAGCAGCAACCATCTCGCCAATCTCCTTCAGGCCGGTATCGCTGGAAATCGGACGCGCATCACGGCGCACCAGCTTCATGCCGTTGTATTCCTTCGGATTGTGGCTGGCAGTTACCATAATGCCGCCATCAGCCTTCAGATGAGCAGTAGCAAAATAAATCATCTCGGTACCGCATTGACCGATATCTATAACCTTTGTGCCGCCATGGCGCAGGCCCTCAGTCAGCGCATCAACAAGCGCACGTCCGCTCAGGCGGATATCATGACCGACAACAACAGTCTCTGCCGCAAACATTGCCGAAAAAATACGGCCCATGCGATAAGCCATCTCTTCGTTAACCTCGGTGGGGTACACACCGCGTACATCGTAAGCCTTAAAAGCCTTGTTTGTTACTTCCATTGTTACTTCTCCTTTATTTTGAAATCTTTATCAAAAATATATTGTTAGCAAATCAATATATATTATTCGTCACCGCAAAAAAAAATCCTGCCTGAAAAGCTCCGACAGGATATAAATTTCTCTTTTAATATATTATAATTTGTCGCCGCTCTGACGGATAACCTCCTCCGCCGCCTCGCCCAGATACCAACGGATAACCGAGAAGAACGGCAGGCTCACGCCCCGATAATCAGGCACCAGCCAATTAGACGCCAGCACCGGCAGAATATCCTCCAGCGCCTCGCCCTGTCCCACGGCCCAGCTGATTTCATCCTCCAGCTTGTGAATAACCTCCAGCCGCATACGCATCAGCCGCGGCGCATTAAGATTCAGCTCACGTATAGTGCTTTTCGCCCGCGCCTGCAAATGCTTGGGGCAGCTGTCCTCGTCAACATACATGCGGCCGCTGTGCTCAGCATAACGAAAGATGCGCACCTTACCGGGAATCTTGAGCGGATTGAGGATATATCGCGTTATCTCCTTGCCGCCCTTTGGCACATCACAGCTGCGGTCGCGCTTCTGCGAGGAATAGCGATACTCCGCATCAGGCACATAGGGCTGGCTGCCGCCGTGGCACACGCCCAAGAGATTGCGCCAGTCAAGATGATAATTATGCCCATGCTCCAGCGTCGCATTCTTAGGAAAAAAATGCTCTACGCGGAAATCATCGACCTCGCCCTCCTCATGCGCCAGCTTGATGCTTATCTCGCAATAAGCACAAAGGCCGTGCTGGTCGTGCAGAATCTCCTGCTTGACCTCCTTATAGCCAAAGCGGCAGCGACGGCGGAAGTGCTCCCACGTTTCCTCGGGAAAGCGCAGGCGGTACTTGCGCAAAGCCTCCGGCTCCAGCTTGCTTTTATACACCCTTTTCATGAGCGCCTCCTGCGGAACTCGCGCATACGGATATCCATATCCGCACGGACGAGTGCAGGCTCACGTCCACGCGCCCAATCATCAAGGCGCTTGCGCAGCGCCAGCGCCTCCTCTGTATCCCATTTATCCTCGCTGACCAGCTCCAGATACTGCTTCAAATCCTGCACGACAGGCAAACACTGCGGTCTGGGGTCAACGTGCTGAATCTCCTGCAAAATACGCGTACTGTCCGCACCCAGCGAAAAATCTACGCGGCGCACGCCCTCGAACTGCTTGCCCCAGCTCAGCACGCGGATGCTCGTCGCCGGCACGCTGCTCAAAACCTGCGGACTATGCGTCGTCACAATAAACTGCACCTTCGGAAAGGCCTTCTGCAAATCAAGCAGCACTGTCTGCTGCCACAGGGGATGCAAGTGCATATCAATCTCGTCAATCAGCACCAGTCCCGGCGTCTCCAGCACCGCGCGCTCACCAAGCTGCGGATTCAGACGCACCATGCGGTAGGCAAGGTCGGCCACCATACTGATAATACTGCGGAAGCCATCGCTTAAATCGTCCACTATCATCTCGCCCGTCAGCGGATGGCTCACCACAAAGCATTTCAGCTTAAAATTATAATATAAATCACGCAGGCCCGTGCTTTCCAGACAAATATCTACTGCCTTCTGAATCGCCTCTTTAATCAGCAGGTTGCGCTGCAGTGCCGCGCTCTGCTGCACCTCCTCCAGCGCCGCCTTCGTCACATGCTCGAACCAAGTGCCAAAGCTGTTATAGGACGACGATGGCTCCAGACATTCCTCATAGCCAACCGTGCGCTCAGTAAGCGAACGCTCAAAATTTTGCAGCAGGCTGCTATCCACCCAGATGCGCTGCGTACCATAATAGGCCAAAGCAGGCAGCAGCGTCTGCTCCTGAGCCTCGCACTGCTGCTGAAACGTCTTGCCTATCGCCCGCAGCTCTGCATCATCGTCCTCAGGAATATTGTTCTCCAACAAGCGTCGCGTGCAGGAAAGCGGCTTGCCGAACGCCTCGCCCTCCAGCGTCACCTCTGTCGGGTAGCGGCTCTCCATGCTTTCAATATGCTGCGTCTGCTCATTATAAACAGGCGTCCTCCGCACATCCTTCGGCAAAAGAGTGCGTCCCTTGATGTCGAACGCGCGCAGATATGGCTCCAGCGCAATCGCAATCGCATCAAAAATAGCCGTCTTGCCCTTGCCGTTCTCACCCACAATAACTGTCAGCTCAGGGTCAAAATCAATATCCAGCTCGTCATAGCAACGAAAATTTTTCAGCTTCAATCTTTTGGCCTGCATATATCTCCCTCCGCTTCTGTATCTTTATTTACATTATACCAGTGCAGGCAGAAAAAAATAAGCTTTTTTGCCGAAAAGGTTAGAAAACATTTTTTAAGAAGTGTATAATATACAATTATTAACACTTTAGACAAAAAGGGAGAAGCCTATGAATATTTTTGCTCTGCTCATTATCGCCATGGCGATTATTATCCTGATGCTGCGGCGTCACATTCCCATCGGCCCCTGTATGCTGACAGGCGGACTTTTTATCTGGCTCATGAAAACGCCGGAGCTGCATTACCTAACGCAGGCCTTCACCGAAACGCTGAGCCTGCCGCGCACCTATGACATAATTTTTGCGCTCTACTTTGTCATGTGCCTCGAAATCGAGCTGCGCACCAGCGGTGCGCTCGCCGGCATGGTTCATGCGCTGCAAAGAATTTTTTCCAGCAACCGCGTCACGCTGGCTGTTATGCCTGCCTTTCTCGGCCTGCTGCCCTCGCTCGGCGGTGCGCGTTTCTCTGCGCCGATTGTAGAGGAAGCAAGCAAGGGGCTGGGACTCACCAGCGACCATCAGGCGGCCATCAACTTCTGGTTCCGCCATATCTTTGAATTTTCCAGCCCGATTATTCCGGGTATGATTATGGCGTGCAACATCGCCGGCGTAGCCTACAGCGAATTTATCATGCACCTGTGCTGGCTCACCGTGCTCATGTTCAGCGTCGGCTGGTTTGTGCTCATCCGTCCGATCAAAACCGACAGCATTAAGGAAAACGCAGGCTCGCAAGCTGCTGACGAGCAGGGCTGGCAGGATTTATGGCTGTCGCTGTCGCCTGTTGTGCTCACCTTCGTGCTCGTTGTTTTCTTCAATATGAACGCCTCCGTCGGCATGGGCGTGGTCACTGCAGGACTGTTCCTCGTGCTGCACTTCACTAAGCGTGAGGTCAGCCTTAAAGATGTCGTAGTCGGTGCCATTGATATGAAAATGTTCTTCAATGTACTCTGCATCCTCTACTTTATCCAGATACTCACAGTCACGCAGGTGCTGCAGGAAATCGTCACTGCCTTCCAAAGCTCGCCGCTGCCTGTGCCGGTCATCATCGCCTGCGTCAGCTTCATCATCGGCGTGCTCACCGGTATGTCGCAGGGACATGTCGCCATCATCATGCCGATTATCGCCGCTATGCAGACCGGCAGCCTGAATCTTGCCGGTGTCGCTATGGCCTTCGGCGTTGCCGGACAGATGCTTACGCCGACGCATATGTGCCTTGTCGTCACGGTTGACTACTTCAAAGCAAACTTCTTCAAAACGCTGAAGCCTGTGCTGCTCGGGGAAATCATTCTGCTGACAATTTTCACGGCGTATACATATTGCACGTGGTATTGAGAAGGGCATAATTGCATAAAAAAGAGGTGTTGCACCACGAAAGCGTGCAGCACCTCTTTTCTATTTCTCAATAATTATTTAGTAGGTTCAGGAAGTTGTGTTGGTCTTACTAAGCTAGAACCATCATCAAATTCAACATACATCGGCTTCAACCCTACTTGTTGTGTCTCTCGCGAACCATTTAGTATGGCTTCATGCTCATCCTTGAATTCATTAATACTAAACGAATCAGAAAACTCATATTCACTTCCTACAGCTATCGGTCCAGATTCAAGTAATGGCGACGAATGCAAAACTTTTTTATCCGCTTTTCTGACTATCAAAATATAAGCCTTTACATTTTTTATAGTTTTTCGAGAAATATTTTTCACTTTAAGTCCAGAATCAAAAACATATGAAGGGAAATAACTACCTACGTTTCTTATATTTGATCTACCATTAGTCAATTGTATAGCTTCATAAATTTTCTCTTTTATCGGTGCATCTAAAGCAGCTAATTTTTCTTTTTCAGCTTTATCTACATCAATCAAAAAATTTACTAGATTTGTAATTTCTTTTATTTTCCATGTACCATCATCTAATTTAGACATTTTTACATTCATAATAAAATCTTTATCTATTTTCGCATTATGAAGCGTAATAGCTACAACAGCCTCATTAGTTTCTTTACTGATAACAGAAGCATCTTTAATTATCGAATCAATAACTCCAGACTTATATTTTACACCTTTAGCAAAATTAGCAGCATCACTTTCTCCTTGATTTTCCGTTAAATTTTCACCTTTAACAGCTTCAATAGTTTGATTTTTCAACGCAGAAACAGTGGGTGCTTTCAACATTTGTATAAATCCAGCAGCCAAAGGATTAGATAGCATATTTGTTCCTTCAATTTTATCATATGCAACCAAAGCATCGTCAAATGCCTTAGTATAAAGAGTGTCCATATCTACATGTTTCTCAAACGAAGTGACATCATGCTTTTGAACAGCTTCTCTTATTAAATTCAAAGAATAAGTAGGCGTTTTTATCCAATAAAAGAAATAAAAAGCCAGTGTACAAATAAAAATTACAAGTATCCCTACAAAAATTTTTTTCTTATTGCTATCCATTTTTTTATCTCCCTTCTCACATAAAAATATCTTCCTCATTCATTATAACATACTTTTTAAAAATTTCTAGGTGCATCCAGTATATAAAATATTTTTAGTTTCTTACTAAATGATACTTGACTTCTAACTCCATCTATATTCAACTTTTTGACTAAAATCGTATAGCTATACTTAAATTGCCAAAGCAGCTAATTTATCCGCTAGAATTACTTCTTTTGGTAATTTTGCTATTTGAATCACCGCCTTTACCGCAGAACTATATTTTCTTCAGTTAACAACTCATTTCGCCATGATACGCCTTTATCTCTTCAATAAACGCAACAGACTCACTTAACAAATCTCTCACTTCATCAGCACTTAAATTGAAAAAACATCATAATCACTATGCGAGCGATTATTGAACAACTCTGTGATGGTATCTGACATTTCTACAGTAAATATGCCATTCTTAATATAATTTCTTCTAAAATATGATATTACAGCCGAGTGTTTAGCAAAATCTTTGTACTCTAAAGCCAACACAGACCGCATACCATGAAAAATAGCGTAGTAAGCACGATTTACCGCACCACGTAAATTCCCAATAGCAAACAATGCATCAGCTGAACGCAGACATTGTTCTGCCTGCTCTATACGCAGCTTCGCTAATGCTTTACGTTCAGGCTGCATAAACAACAACTCCGTCCTTCATAATATTTTGATAAAATAGAAGTATACTTATATCTCTATAAAACTTTCTCTCATTCTTCACTACTAAAGAAATTAATAAGTCATATTTTAAGCCGATACGACTACAAATAATATTCAACTTTCTACGCACAAGCCTTAACTGCTCTTCATCAATTGTTACCAAAGCAATAATATCTACATCCGAATCACTTCTATTATCGCCACGAGCATACGAGCCATATAAAATAACCTTATCAAGATTTTTTCCCAGAATACCACGCAATTCTTCACTCAATTCTTTTAAAACTATATCTAATTTATCGACCTTCATAATACTCCCTTCAATCTTTTATTTACTAACTAATATTTCTCCAATCAATACATACTTCCTGCTAAACACTTTGTGAAATCCACTAATACAATCTCGCCTTATAAATATATTCGTCCAAAAGTCCCAGGCGTTCGTCCGTATGGTTCTCCAGCTTTTTGCCAATGATGACTGCCAACGCTTCGGCGCAGCACAAGGGCACGACATAAGAATTTGTATAGCTGAACCCCGTCACATTAACTGTCACGAGATAATCCGCAAAATTCGTCAGCGGCGAAGTCACCCTGTCAGTAAAAATAATAATCTTTGCACCCCGCCTTTGCGCAAGCTCCAAAATGGTAAAAGCAATCTCGGAATAGCGTGGGAAAGAAAAGAGCAGCAGGCAGTCCTGCTCGCTGATGTCAATCAGCTTCTCCAGCGTTTCGCTCTCCGCCTTCGTGCAGAGCACAAGCCCAGGCAGAAAATAAATCGCCTTACGCCAAAAATAATCTGCGCAGCAGGAAGTGCCGCGAAACGCCGCAATATATTTTTTCTTCGACTTAATCAGGCAGTCGGCAATATTCTCGAGCAGCTTCTCATCAATACTGTTGAGCGCATTGGCAAGATTCGTAATCGAATTGTTGAACACATCGTTCACCACGCTACCTGTATTAATGCTGGCCTTGCTCTGGTTGAACTTCTGCATCGGCGACAGGCTCGCATTGTACTGCTCCAACAGCTTTTCGTTCACTTCTTTCTTGAAATCTGTATAGCCCTCGTAACCAAGCTCGCGCAAAAAGCGGATAACTGACGTGTCGCTCACGCCGCAGGCCACCGCCACTTCCTTCACAGAGCTGAAGCCGATAGTGTTGATATTATCCAAAATATAATCAGCAATTATTTTTTCTGTTTTCGTCAGGGTTTTGTCTTTAATTTTGCTTACAAAATCCATTTCTCCAAAATTCCTCTCATGCAATATACTTTTATTATACTCCGCTAAGCGTAACTTTTGCAACAAATGTTGTGTATACAACAAGAAAATAAAATTATGTTGCGTTTGCTATTGACAGTTTTCCCTGTTCCACGCTACAATGTCGTTAACGCAACATCGTTACGTTTATTATGTTGTAAAAAATGCAGAAATTTTCTTTGTCTGCGGAATCAGGAGGAGTTGTTATGGCAAACTTATTATTCTCGAAAAAGTATCTGGCCTACCGTGTAGCCATCGGTTTCATTTTAGGTATTGCAGCAGGCCTGATGTTCAAGGATTTTTCCATTTGGGTAAAACCTGCGGGCACGCTGTTTATGAACCTCATTAAGATGCTCATTGTCCCGGTCATTTTCTTCAGCCTCACGAGCGGCATTGCGGCAATCGGTGATGTGCAGAAGCTCAAAAGAATCGGCGGCAAGGTTGTCATCGTTTATTGCATTATGACAGTCGTTGCCTGCGTCATCGGCATCGGCGTGGTAAATATTTTCCATCCGGGCGCCAACTTCGACACGAGCAATATGCAGGCCTATGACCCGAAAAATTTGAAAGCAATTTCCTTCTCTGCTTTCTTGTTCAACATGGTGCCGACGAACATCATCAACGCAATGGCCAAGCAGGATATTTTGCAGATGATTTTCTTCACCGTGCTCTTTGCTGTGGCTATCGTTTACGTGGGCGACAAAGCGAAAAAGGTTGTTGAAACCTGCGAAGAATGTGCGCAGATTATCTACAAAATGCTGGATATAGTGATGCTCTATTCGCCTATCGGCGTATTTGCCCTCATGGCGAACACCACTGCTGTTTACGGTCCGCAGCTTTTCGGCGCATTGGCAAAATTTGTCATCACCGACTACGTTGGCTGCCTTCTCATCTGGGTACTGCTCAGCGGCATCACTTACCTTTATACTAAAGTTGATTACATCAAAATGTGCAAATCGATGGTACCTATCTGGATTAACACCATCGCCACGAACTCCAGCGCAGGCACGATTCCTATCACGCTCGACTGCGTAACGAACAAGCTGCACGTGCCGATGTCGATTGCTTCTTTCTCCGTACCACTCGGCGCAACCATCAACCTGACAGGCGCGGCACTTTATAAAACAATTTTGGCGTTCTTCGTGGCCGAAATCTATGGTCTGGATATGACATGGTCGCAGACGATTATGATTATCTCGATTTCCACGATTATGTCTATCGCTGCGCCCGGCATCCCCGGCGGCGGCATTGTCACCGGCGCAATCTTCCTCAACCTCATGGGCCTGCCTATGGACATGATGGGACCGATTGCCGGTATGTACAGACTTATCGACATGAGCCACACGACCGTCAATGTATCGGGCGACGTTTTGGGCACACTGCTCGTAGCTAAGAACGAAAAAATTTGGGATGCATCGATGGTTGATAATGCACCCGAAGAAGCATAAAATAACGTTGATGAACTTGAATGGAGGTTGTAAACATGAAATATGGTAAACTTTTAAGCGCAGAAGATTTGGCAAAGGCAAGAAGCTCCTTTTATTTGTTGGACAAAAATTCCGACGGCACGCCGAGAATTTTCTTTGAAAACGCCGGTGGTTCGCTGCGACTGAAGGCAGCAGCCGACTGCTTCCATCAGCTCGACATGATTCCTGACTGCGACGGCAGAAAACATCCGCTGGCAGTAGAGCTGAAAAAACTTGTGCATAAAGCAGAAGACGACATCCGCGTCATCTTCAACGTCAAGGGCGGCAGCATCGCTACAGGCCTCACGGCATCGCAGCTTATGTTCTCAATGGTTGAAACTGTCGTGCAAAATATCCCCGGTACCAATGTTGTCACGACTGTTCTAGAGCATCCCTCTTCCTACGACTCTTCCGAAACCTTCGCTGCACGCACAGGCAAAGAGCTACGCGTGGCTCCGTCGAATATGCTCACGGGTGGCTGCGAGGTCGACGACATCTGCGCGCTGATTGACGAAAACACCTGCCTGTTGAATGTTATGTACGCATCGAATATTTCTGGTGCGATTATGGATATTCCGGCGATTGTCAAAAAAGCAAGAAGCATCAAGCCGGATATTTATATCACTGTCGACGCTGTGCAGCACGCTCCGCACGCTGTCATGGACTTGTCCGAGCTCAACATCGACGGCATTAACTTTGCTCCGTATAAATTCTTCGGTGTCAGAGGCTTCGGCGTAGCCTGGCTCTCCGACAGACTTTCCGTGCTACCGCACGCCCGCCTGACACAAAAGCCCGAAAACTTCTGGTGTCTTGGCTCCGACGCACCTGCGCAATATGCCATGATTTCTTCTATTCTCGATTACGTTTGCAGCTTTGCGGATAGCAAAGAAGGTACTCGCAGAGAACAGTTCGTCAAAGGCATGACGAAGCTTGAGCTGCACGAAAGAGCACTGCTGCATTATATGCTCGAAGGCACGGAAAAGGTTCCCGGCCTGCGCCATATCAAGGGCGTAACCGTGTATAACGACAATCCTGATTTGACCAAAAGAGATTTGATTCTTGCGATTGGCTTCGACAACATCACGCCAACGCAGGCAACTGCGGAATATGTAAAACGCGGCATCGTCGTTTTCGACCGCGTGGACACCAGCCTGTATTCCGTAAGAATGCTGCACTCCTTCGGCCTCAAGGGCATTGTGCGCGTATCGCCGCTGCACTGCCACAACCTCGAAGAGGTTGAAACCTACCTGAAGGTTACGCAGGAGCTCGCTGCTTTATAATTTTACATAACTTCTCCCATTAAAAAGAGGTGTTGCACAACGAAAGCGTGCAGCACCTCTTTTGCGTTCTATATCTTTAATACCACTTGCTCTCCACGCGCACCCAGCCCTCAGCCTTCGTCTTCGGGCTGCGCACGTTCAGCCAGCGCCCTTCGTCCACAGGCAGCAGCGCCGACTTGTCCGCCTCGAGCTTCGCCTTCTCACCCTGCAGCGTTTCAACCTCCAGCACGCAGGGAGTATTCGCCTTATCCAAACGCGCCTCAGCAACCTTATACACGCCGCCCTTATGCAGCTTGTACTTGAGCTTATCCTCTCCGTCTAAAAGCAGCTCCTTATTCAGCTTCACGGCTGTCGGCTTCGTAAATTCCACCCTGCCGATAACCTCTAGCTGCTGCCCTAAAGCAAAACTGTCCGTACATACTGCTGCCGTCACGCTCGGCTGCGCATAAAAGCTGTCACCGTTTTTTACAGTATACGTTCTGTCCTTAGGCCCAAAAACCTGCATGCCGACCGCAAAGCCCACCGCAAGGCAAAGCAGCACCAACACAATATTTATCAGCTTATTTTTCATTCTGCCCACCTCACATCAGCTTGCTGTCCGAAACATCATTATACTTTACATAACCCGGCTTGCCGTTCAGCTCTACCTGCTTCCATTGGCCGACGTATGGCAGCTGCAAAAGCTCTGTAGCAAAATCCAGCTCATACTCCTTGCCATCAACGACAACTCTGCCAACCGTTTCGCCGCGGCCATCGTCCTCACGCACAATGCGCACCTGCGTTCCTGCGGGAATTATATGCTTTTGGAAAATATAGCGGCGGAACTTCAGCTGCTGCTTCACAAGCGCCAAACTGTCATCCTTATCCTGACTATTCACCGTATCAATATAATCAACCTTCACGCCCTGCGACAAATACTCGATAATCTTGCCGTTCAAGCCAGACGGTGTATTATATAAAGCTATCTTGTCATGCAGCGCCACGCACTGCAAACGTCCTGCCTCAGCCTTTGTATATTGCAGTCCCTCCGTCAGCTGCGCCGCATTGTACTGCCGCTCTGCCGTCGCCGTAGCTCTGCTGTAAATTGCTCCGCCAGCAACGCCGACGAGCAATGCTATCAAGAAAAGTAAAATTGTTTTGTCGAAGATATTTTTCAGCATAAGAAATTCTCCTTTACAAAAATCTTGCAGACCTTCTACCTACATTGTCCCATATTCAGCATTTTTTAGCAAGCAAAAAGGCTGAAGCCAAAGCTCCAGCCATCTAGACAAAATAAAAAACCTAAGCCGAAGCTTAGATTGAATTTTTGGTGCGGTAGAGAGGATTTGAACCTCCACGGGGTCTCCCCCACTAGCTCCTGAGGCTAGCGCGTCTGCCGTTCCGCCACTACCGCATTCTTTAGTTGTTTGTTACTGCATCAGCAACGAATATAATTATAAAGCATCATCGTTTTTTTGTCAAGCACTTTTTTACAGGTTTTTTAATTTTTTTCAGACCGCTGAGCATCAGCCGTTTTGACCAATGCTCTCGTCTGAAATCACTCACTTCTGCTGTTCAGCCTATCCTTATACAGCAGATAATATTTGTCGCGGTCATGCAGCACCTTCGCTACATATTCACGCGTATCAGGAAAAGGAATGGCCTGCACATCATTAAAATCATATGTCCAGTTATTTTCCTGCATCCACTCGTGCGTCTGCCCACGTCCTGCATTATAAGCAACCATCACCAGCGTCATGTTCTGCTGAAACTCATGCTCCAGCTCGCCCACATACCAGCAGCCCATGCGGATATTAGTCTTGGTGGTATACAAATCGCTGTCCTGATAATTTTTAAGCCCCATCTGCTCGGCAATCCAGCGCCCTGTATCCGGCATAATCTGCATCAAGCCGACTGCACCCACGCCTGATACGGCCTTATGCTTAAAGTTGCTCTCGTTCTTGATAATCGCCGCCACCAGGAAGGGGTCAACATTATTCTTTTGGCTGTAGGTGATGATATCCTGCTGATAATCCCACATATAGACGAAGCGCATCTGCACCGCATCGCTGCTCCAGACCTTCCAGCCGCCAAAGCAGAGCAGGCAGAACGCCGCCAGCAGCACCAGCAAGCGCCGCAGACGACTCTTCGCGCTACGCCGCCTACGCCTTCTCGCCACAGCCATCACCTGCGAGCTGCGCCAGCTCTTTATGCACCGCTGCCAGCGTTTCCTCCAGCGTACCGCTGTTGTCGAGCACTATATCAGCATATTTTTTCTTCTCCGCCAGCGACATCTGGGCAGCAATGCGTGCCTCCACCTCGTCTGCCGTCATGCCGCTGCGCAGCATAGCGCGTTCAATCTGCTGCTTGCGGCTCACAGCCACCAGCCACACGCTATCGACCAGCTTATGCCAGCCGCATTCAATCAAAAGCGGCACATCGAGCACCGCCAGCTGCTTCTCCGCGCTGCGGTTCTCCTGCATAAACTGCTCTGCCCGCGCCCACACTATTTTATGGATGATTGCTTCAATCGTCTTGAGCGCTTCCTTATCGTGAAAAACGCGCTCTGCCATCTTCGCACGGTTCAGCTCACCCTCGGCGGTCAGATATTCGCTGCCCAAAGCGTCAATCACCTGAGCCAGTCCTTCGCTGCCCTTCGCCACAGCCAGCTTCGCCTCGGCGTCTGCATCAAAAATCGGCAGCCCCAGTCGGCGCAGCTCAGCGGAAACCGTGCTCTTGCCGGAAGCAATCCCACCTGTTAAACCAATTGTTATCATGAAATTCTACTCCTATTTCTGGCAATTCTCGCAATAAACACTGCCTCTGCCGCCAATCTTCGTCTGCACCAGCGTGCGCCCGCATTTTTTGCACGGCTGGCCTGCGCGGCTATATACCAAAAGATGATTCTGATTATCGCCCTTATTGCCCTCGCCATCCTTATAATCACGGAAGGTCGTGCCGTGATTTTTGATGCCCTGCGCGATAACAGCATTCACCGCCTCACACAAGCGCACCAGCTCCTCGCTGCTCAGACTGTTGGCCGCACGCATCGGCAAAATACCTGCCAGCGCCAGACATTCATCAGCATAAATATTGCCTAAGCCAGCAATAATGTGCTGGTCAAGAATAAACGTTTTTATCGCCTTGCGGCTCTTCTGCGCCAACGGCGTCAGATACTCTGCATTAAAGCCTGCGCTCAAAGGCTCAGGCCCCAGCGTTTCGTAACCCTCAATATAGGTATCATGCTGCGTCACCAATTGCAGCGTACCAAAGGTGCGGATATCCGTGAACCACATCGTCACGCCGTCGCTGAGCGTAAATTTAATTTTGGCATAGCTCGGCGCAGGCGCCTCCGCCCTCTGCGCAATCAAAGCACCCGTCATCCGCAGATGCACAATCAGCTGCTGCTCCGGTGCCGTCTCCAGCACCAGATACTTGCCCTTGCGCCCCACGCGGCGAATCGTTTTGCCAACCAGCCCCTCCACAAACTTCTCCGGGCTGGGATATTTAATCAGGCGGTCCAGCATAACCTCCACCGCCAGAATCTTCTTTCCCTCTATATGCGGAGCAAGCGTTTTGCGTACTTGCTCGACCTCCGGCATTTCCGGCATTGGTATTCCTTCTTTCTGAACGCTATTTATATCTTACTTCGTCTCTGCCCAATTCTTGCCAAAATTTACATCAGCAAGCAGCGGAATCTCCAGACTTGCAGCAGCCTGCATCGTCGCGCGCACCAGCTCTGCCACGCGCTCCCGCTCATCCTCTGTAACCTCCAGCACCAGCTCATCGTGTACCTGAAGCAGAATCCTGCTCTTGTAGCCTGCCTGCTCCAGCGCACGCTCCACATCAATCATAGCCTTCTTCATAATATCCGCAGCAGTACCCTGAATCGGCGTATTGATAGCAGTACGCTCGGCAAAGCTGCGCAAATTGAAGTTGCTGTGACGGATATCCGGCAGATAGCGGCGGCGGCCCATAAGCGTGCTCACATAGCCCTGCTCACGCGCCTTCGCCACAATATCCTCCATATATTTTTTTACGCCCGTATAACGCGCAAAATAGCTCTCGATATAGCCTGCGGCCTCCTTGCGGCCTACGTCCAGCTGCTTAGCCAAGCCAAAGTCGCTGATACCGTACACAATGCCGAAGTTGACAGCCTTCGCCCTGCTGCGCATCTCGTGCGTTACCTCAGCCAGCGGCACACCAAAGACCTCGGCAGCGGTGCGGGCGTGAATATCCTGCCCATGACGGAACGCATCTAAAAGCAGCTCGTCATGCGCAATGCAGGCCAAAATACGCAGCTCCACCTGCGAATAATCGCAGCTCATAAGATAATCATATCCTGCGCCCGGAACGAAAATGCGGCGAATCTGCTTGCCCTCCTCCGTGCGCGTCGGGATATTCTGCAGGTTCGGGTCAGTGCTGGACAAGCGTCCTGTCACCGTAACCGTCTGCTGGAAATGCGTATGGATACGTCCCGTCTTGGCATTAACAAGCGGCTTCAAGCCATCCAGATATGTGCTCTGCAGCTTGGCCAGCTTGCGATGCTCCAAAATGGTCGCAATCAGCGGATGCTTGCCCTCGAGTGCCTCCAAAACCTTAGCATCTGTCGAATAGCCTGTTTTCGTCTTTTTGATAACAGGCAGCTGCAGACGCTCAAAAAGAATAATACCCAGCTGCTTAGGCGACTTAAGGTTGAACTCCTCGCCAGCCTGCTCCATCGCCTGCTTTTCCAGCTGTGCAATCCGCGCCGTCATATCCTCATTAAGCTGTGCCAAAAGCTCCATATCCGGCGTAATGCCGCTAAGCTCCATCTTTGCCAGCACAGGTGCCAGCGGCAGCTCCAGCTCCTCATACAGAGCAAGCTGCTCATATTCCTTAAGCTGCTCGCGCAGCTGCACAGCCAGAAGCGCAATATTTTCGCAATCCGTCGGCAGCGTGCTTGCCAAATAGCGCTTGCTTAAATCTGCTAAAGCGTAGCTGTTATGCCCCGGGTCAGCAAGATAAGCCGCCAGCGCTACATCATCCACAATGCCCTGCGCCTGCACCTTGCGGCACAAACAGCACTTGTACAGCTCCTTGCTGTCCACCGTCAGCTTTTTGCAGTCAGCGTCTGCCAGCCATGCATCAAATTTATCCCAGCAGCTGCTGAAGCTGTCTAAAATATAAACCTTGCCCTCCACAAGCAGCTCTGCCCTGCTGAAATACAGCTCCGGCAGCTGACCGCTCACAGTCACGGCGACAGGCACAGCCTCCCTGCAAGCCTTCAGCGCTGCAAAAAGCTGCTCTGCCTGCGCAGGCAGCGTTACATGCTCCGTCGGCGCGCTCTCCTGCTCGACGGTCTCGCCAAACAAATCAAAGCTGTGCTGCGCTCCGCCCAGCACAGACGCAAAGCGGTCGTACATATTGCGGAATTCCAAATCCTGCAGCAGCGTGCGTGCCTCCTCACGCAGAGGAGCAAGAGCATACTTCGCTATATCCGTATCCACAGGTGCCTCCGTGCAGATGGTCGCCAGCTTTTTCGACAGCAGCGCAGACTCTTTGTTATCTGCCAGCTTCGCCTTCAGCGCTTTGCCGGAAACCTTGTCGATATTCTCCAGCACCGTCTCCACGTCGCCATATTCCTTAATCAGCTTGAGCGCAGTCTTCGGCCCTACGCCCGGCACACCGGGAATATTATCCGAGGCATCGCCCATCAGTCCCTTCAGCTCAATAAGCTGCTTCGGCACCAAGCCTTCATAATTTGCGGCAAACTCTGCCTCATCAAAAATCTGGATATCGCTGATGCCGCGCTTCGTATAATAAACCTTCGTGCGCGTATCCACAAGCTGCAGCTCGTCGCGGTCGCCCGTAACGATGATAACCTCCACATCCTCAGGCGCATGCACAGCAAAGGTGCCGATGATGTCATCTGCCTCGTAGTTATCAAGCTCTAGCGTCGGAATGCCCATCGTGCCCAGCACCTTCATCGCCAGCGGAAACTGCTCGCTCAGCTCGCTCGGCGTCGGCTTACGCTGCCCCTTGTAATCTGCGTACAGCTCTGTACGGAAGGTTTTGCGTGATTTATCAAAAGCAACAGCCATATATGTCGGCTGCAGATCGCCCAAAAGCTTGAGCAGCATATTGCATAAGCCATACACAGCACCCGTATGCAGTCCCTGCTTCGTCATCAGCGGCGGCAAAGCAAAAAACGCACGGTGAATCAGGCTGCTGCCATCTATTACTAAAAACTTATCTGCCATAATCTCTCCTTCTCTGCACCACAAGGCACAGACTTTTCATGATATAGTTATTATAACATAGCCGCGCAAGAAAATATGTAGATAATTTGCAAGAAAAAAGCAGAGCACGCGGCTCTGCTTGTAAGATATATAAAAATCAGGCAGGGACAAATTCCACCTTAAGCTTCATTCCCAAGCCTTTAGCTAAACGCTGTAGCGTCTTGATAGACGGATTAGCATTGCCATTTTCCATTCTGCTAATATCTGCCTGCGCAATGCCAGTAAGCTCAGAAAGCTGCTTTTGCGATAATTTCTTCTCAATCCGCGCTTCATAAATTGCACGGACAATAGCAAACTCTGGCTCCAGCCTATCCCACTCTGCTTTGAACTCAGGATCTTCCATCTGTTCAGCTAAATAATCGTCAAAAGTTCTTTCCTTCATTGTTTTTCCCCAGTCATTTTAATTATTTCTTATTCGTTAGTTTACTCCAGCAAAATTTTAAAAATAGTAATATTAATGCTATAACGCCCCAACTCAAAGTTTTTGTTAAAACCTTTTCGAAATTAAAAGTATTTTTTGAATCTCTATAAGGTCCTTCTATTTTCTCAGTATTATTATTACTATCATCTCTTGGTGGGTTTATATGTTTTCTGAACTCAACTGGAACATTACGATATTCCTTTAATATATCTCTTTTATTTCTATCATACTCACCATAAGCTACATTTTTAAGCATATGGTTAACTAATTTTTCTGCTTCATAGGAATTTTCATATCCTACAACACAAAAATTATAAGTTTTATGCCATTTTATAGTCATATTCATAAACAAAAATGTATCTATCCCATCTTTTTTCTTGTATGCTTTACTTGCAATGTAATTAGCCTCAGGGTAACTGGACGGTTTTATTTCTAATATTTTTACTTTAAGCTTAGACTCAATTCCTTCAGAGACCTTTTTTATAAACTCATCATCTTCTATCATTTCATTAAACATTTTATTATCATCATAACTTTCAAGCTTCATATTAGGGACATAACGAATAAATCCTTCTACCTTAGTATTAGGATTTTGACAATATAGAATAGCATTATTTGACTTAAAAAAATCTTTTATTTCTTCTTTCTTTTTTCCTATTAACAAAGCATCTTTTTCATTTATACTATCCGGCAAAATTACTACATAATTATCAGGAATATCTATCGCTAAATAATTTTGAAACAAATGATATTCTTTTGCATATCCCGTACTATTTAATATGCTCAATAAAGCCATAATCCAAAATATCTTTCTCATTTTTTACACCTCTTCCACAATTTATTCTGCAAAGATTTTACTTTAAGTATATGTGTTTTATCACATAATGTCAAGCAGCTTCTCTGATAACAAAAAAACGACAGAGAAGTACTACATTAGTACAACTCTGTCGTTTACTACAACTAGTCAAAAATTATTTTTTCTCTGCTGCTTCCTTCTTCTGTGGCAGCATTACGCTGAAATCATCCAGCAGCGGTTTTTCGCCGTTCAGCTTAAAGAGATATACAAAGCGTGCAGCGGGAACTTTCTCTGCTGCAACCTGATACAGCAGCACATCAGCATTTTTATGCTTTTCCACTACGATTAATTGGTTCGTATTCACCTTACCAAAATCATTAGCCAAGGTGTTTTGGAAATTGGTGTATGCCTTCTCGTCCCAATTCTTTTGCATCTCCGGAGTCATAAGTGCGCTGACAGCCTTATAATTGCCTGCCGTCAGAAACTTCGCAGCCAAAGCTTCCTCTGCGTCCAGCACCTTGCCGTTAGACGCGCTGCATACAGCGCTGAAGGCCAGCATCATAACCATAGTAACTAACATCAATATCTTTTTCATGGAATAATCCTCCTCTATCACTAGATATTTATCATTATAGACTCTTCCATACCTAAGCGCAAGCACCAGCAGTAAAACTTTACTAAAAGGCTACACATTATAAAAGAAGCTGTCACAATCTGCGACAGCTTCTCCATTTTGAAAATTATTTTTTCAGTCCGTTAATAATACGTTCCATAGCTTCGATGGTATTTTCGCGGCTGCCGAAAGCAGTCAGACGGAAAAATCCTTCGCCCATTTTGCCGAAGCCAGCGCCCGGAGTGCCTACAACCTGCAGTTTTTCCAGCAGGAAGTCAAAGAACTCCCAAGAGCTCATGCCGTTCGGGCATTGCAGCCAGATGTACGGAGAATGTACGCCGCCAAAATATTTAATGCCAACCTTATCAAAGCCAGCCATAATAATACGAGCGTTCTCCTGATAATAAGCAATGCTTTCGCGGCATTGTTTAATGCCGTCTTCGCTGAACACAGCCTCAGCACCACGTTGAATGATGTACGGAACACCGTTGAACTTCGTGGTCTGACGACGCAGCCACATTTTGTTCAGCTCCATCTCCTTGCCGCCTTCGGTTTTGCGAACCAGTGCGTGCGGAACAACAGTATAGCCGCAGCGGGTGCCGGTGAAGCCAGCAGTTTTAGACAAAGAGCACAGCTCGATAGCGCATTTCTTAGCATCCTCGATAACAAAAATGCTGCGCGGAATTGCCGGGTCAGTTACATATGCTTCATAAGCAGCGTCATACAGAATAACTGCATCATTTTTCAGTGCATAAGCAACCCATTCCTCCAGCTGCTCTTTAGTATAAGCAGAGCCGGTCGGGTTGTTCGGAGAGCACAGATAAATTACGTCAGCCTTTACATTTTCGTCCGGCATCGGCAGGA
>OQWM01000531.1_pt1 | contig 24486 bp, 22 predicted proteins | sample 1691531 | NCBI WGS metagenome assembly OQWM01 (sample SAMN03418257, study PRJEB22391) | human gut metagenome | biome: human-gut; feature: organic feature; material: feces | host: Homo sapiens | place: Tanzania | collected 2013-01
CACTCTTTCCCTACACGACGCTCTTCCGATCTGAGTAGGGCGAATATAAATACTACTCGTATAGGAGATTTTTTATTATGGAAAGAACACAAAATGTAATGGTTAGACAAACGGTAAATGCTTATGAGGTTATGTTCATAACTAAACCTTTTGAAGATGATACTGCTGAATCTGTTATCAACAAATATGAAAAACTTCTTGCTGATAATAAAGGTGTAGTTGAAAGAACAGACCGTTGGGGCAAAAGACGTCTTGCTTATGAAATTCAGGACTTGAATGAAGGTTTTTACGTTCTCATGACATTCAATGCTGTTGCTGCAGCTGTAAAAGAACTTGACCGTGTTATGAAAATTGACGAAAATATTTTGCGTCACATGATTATTAGAAAGTAAATTTACTGATTTCATCTTGCATCCTTGTACAATATATTGTACAATATATTGTACAAGGATAAAGGAGGTTCGATAATTATGTTAGCTGTTAACTATTCTACGCTCAGAAATAATTTGAAAGATTATTGTGATGAAGCAAGTGATAATAATCAAACTATTATTGTTACTCGTAAAAAAGCAAAGAGTATCGTTATTATGAGCCTTGATAATTATAATCAGCTTATGAAAAGTGCCCGCAATGTAGAATACCTTGCTAAGCTTGATAAAAGTATGGAGCAAATCAAGAGCGGCTTTGGTGAAGTACATGAAGAAAAGAACCTTTAGATTATAGTAATAAGCCAGAACAATAAACAAACCAGACATGATTATAGTAAACATTATAGATATTATTAATTATAAAGATAATCTTTCCATTCATTTATATAAGTGATATTGTCGAAATCAAATTAGTAGAGTTAGTGTGAAAATGCCGATTCTTTTTTTTGCCCAACGGTGTGTCCTTATTAAATATTTTTCAAATAATTGCTCCACTCTGTTGACTTACATCGTAATTATAAATATAATATTATTGAGTTGTTACAATTGAGGTGAGTGTATGGATTACATGACTGAACTTACCGCTATTGCAAAATCGCATGGCGGAATTATCAAAACGAAAATAGCAGCACAACATGGCATCTCCAAAGCGATGCTTTATAAGTTGTGTAAAGAAAATAAAATACATCGCATTGTAAAAGGTCAGTACATTCTTCCCGATGATATGCAGGATGAGTTGCTAGCGATCAGTAATCGTTCTGAAAGAGTAATATTTTCTCATGAAACAGCCCTTTACCTTCATGGGATTTCCGACAGAACCCCATTCGAGCATACGGTTACTGCACCGTCCGGTTGTATTCCGTCTGCGGCAATCAAATCTGAATGCAAGGTATATTACATCAAACCCGAATTATTTGAGCTTGGCAAAACAACGATGAAGACACCTGCAGGAAATGATGTTACTGCATACGATCTTGAACGCACGGTCTGCGATATAATCCGCAGTCGCAACAAGTTGGGAACAGAAACTTTCCTTGCGGCATTAAAACTGTATGCAGCTAACCCAAAGAAAGATTTGAATAAACTAAACTCTTACGCAAAAAAGATGCGAGTGTCTAATATCCTGCGTCAGTATTTGGAGGTGCTTCTGTGAGTAAAGCAATGAGTCTGAAAGCAAAAATTCGCAATATCGCCAAGCAGAAAAATATTCCTGCACAGGTCATTTTGCAGAATTATATGTTTGAGCGTTTGCTCGTCCGTTTGTCTGCTTCTGAATACAAAGAGAAGTTTGTATTAAAGGGTGGAATGTTGGTAGCAGCGATTGTTGGTCTCGACAACCGAGCAACGATGGATATGGATACCACACTCAAAAACCTTCCCCTAACACCGGAAGCAATTCGCAGTGCGTTGGAAGATATTTGCGACATCACATTTGATGACGGCGTTGTGTATGAAATTGGCACAATCTCTCCCATTCGTAATGATGACATTTACGGCGGATATCGTGTCATGCTAAATGCCAGGTTCGATATTATGCTGACACCGCTTAGCATTGATGTATCCACCGGGGACGTAATTACGCCTCATGCGGTGCAGTACAACTTCTCCGAGATTTTTGATGACGAGAAATCATACGAGCTGTGGGCATACAACATTGAAACAGTTATGGCGGAAAAGGTGGAAACCATTTTGCGACGCGGCATATTCAACACCCGTCCAAGAGATTTTTATGATGCCTACATACTGACTACAACGCAGAATTTTGATATGGTGGTCTTTGAGGATGCATTGAAAGCAACGGCAAATCACCGCGGTACTACAGATCAGATCGCAGATGTTACAAGTATTCTTCATAACATTGAAGAAAGTCCGGAACTCAAAACGATGTGGGATAAATACCGTAAGCAGTTTTCCTATGCAAAGGATATTACTTACGAGCAAATTATGGATTCCATAAAGGCTTTGCTCAAACATTAAGCATTTAGATAACATTCGGATGATGAGAATAGCATGAATAACGACCTTCTTAAAAGATATATTGATGAGCAACCTGCAAAGATTATAACAAAGCTCGATTTTGCAGCAGGAAAACTCTCTTTATGATAAGATTGTCTCACTTTTTTCGGTGGTTGCAGGCTGTTATTTTAGCTTTTTATTTGCACTAAAGCGGCCTTAGCGTTATAATAAACTTCTATTGTATATTTTGTTTTTGTTTTGAGGTGGACTTTTATGAAAAACTGGAAACTTATTTTGGCTATCCTTACGGCTAATGTCGTGCTGATGGCCGCAGGCTATACTATGCTTATTCCTTTTTTGCCGATGTATCTGATGAACGAGCTGGGAGTGAGCGCGGCCGATGTAAAAATGTGGAACGGGGCGATTTTTTCCATAACCTTTCTGATTGGCGGGATCATGGCGCCCATCTGGGGAAAAATGGCTGATACGCGCGGTAAAAAGATGATGGCGGTACGTGCTGGCGCAGGCCTGGCGCTGTCGTACTTTTTGGGCGGCATAGTAACTACGCCGGAGCAGCTGTTTGGTGTGCGTGTGCTGCAGGGCTTTGCTGCAGGATTGTGGAGCGCCTGCCTGGCGATTGCTACCAGTCTGGTGCCGATGGAAAAGCTGGGCGTGAGCCTTGGTATTATGCAGGCAGGCTTGACCTGCGGCAATGTCATCGGTCCGTTGGTCGGTGGTTCACTGGCAACGTTGTTTGGCATGCGTGCTTCATTCTTCGTTGCAGGCGGGCTGCTGACGATTATTACGCTGGTATTTATGTTCTGCATTCCCGAGCCACCGAAGGCGGAGCCGAAAAAACTTGCGGCAAAGCCGCAGGCACAGCTTTTGCAGCAGCCTGTAATTCGTGAAACGCTGCTTTATATTGCTGTAGCTCAGATGGTTATCCTGCTGATTCAGCCGATTTTGAGCCTTTATGTGGCAGAGCTGAACCATGGTGATGGCAATATTATGTTTCTTTCAGGCGTGGCCTTTTCGCTCGTAGGTGTTGCCAGCGCAATTACTGCTCCGAGTTGGGGGCGCTTTGGGCAGGAGCACGGCTTTTATAAAGCGCTGTGTGCTGCAACGCTGCTTTCCGGTCTGATGAGTGCGGTGACGGCGATGCCGCAGACACTGCTTTTGTTCTGCGTCTGCAATTTTTGCTATGGCCTGTGCTGTGCAGGCATTCAGCCTTCGTTGAGTGCGGTTTTGGCCAGCAATACATCTGCCGACCAGCGCGGACGCGTTTTTGGCTTTATGTTCAGCGCGCAGCAGTTTGGTTCTATGGTAGGGCCTCTGGTGGGCGGAGCCATTGCTACCTATGCACCGATGCAAAGCCTTTTTGTCATAGCAGGCATGATCCTTTTTGGTATCAGCGTTTGCGCCTGGCTGCGTCATGGGAATGAGCCAAACGCTATTGTATAGGTTATTTTAATCTGAATGACAGTAAAAAAATATTAGTTTGAGCAACTCTGTAAGCCTGAGAAATGGCGTATCGTTATGAGCCTGACTCTTACTTTTTTACGTAAACTCAAAAAGCACCTCGCTCGAACGTTTCTGTTCAGGTGAGGTGCTTTTGATTCAATTATATATAGGTGTGTAAAATATCGTCACTATCGTCGTATATCGTCACGCTGCTTGTGGCTCAAGCTTACGCAGCTTGATTACACGACAGTGATTCTCACTTTTCTTTTTATAAAGAATACCATAATTATTATAAAGCTTATCAGCCTTGACGTTCAGCTGTCTGGTGTAAACATTTGGCTTAACATCAGTGATAGAAAGCTCTGCTAAAAGCTGCGTGGCAGTTCCGGACCAGTACGGATTGTCATTGTTAATAAAACTGGCAATTTGCTCGAGCTGGGGATCCTTAGGCTCCTGCCATAATTCTTTGTGTGCCTTGAGCAGCTTCCAGGTGCAGGTTTGCGGGGTGAACTCTAAGGCCAGGACCTGATCCTGTTGCTCGCGGCCTACGATGCTAAGCGTAGCATTGAGGTCTGTGCGGTTTTTCTTTTGCAGAACCATGGCGCCGTCGGCCGCACCAAGCAGACCGTTAGTGCCGGAAATCATTTCGAAGCGGTCATCAGCTTCCATTTTACGCGTATGGTGGACAACAATAAGGCAGATGTTATGACGCGCAGCGATTTCCTTTAGCTTGGAAATGATAAGATAATCCTGACTATAGCTATAGTTAGAGCTGGACAGCTCGCGAATCTTTTGCAGAGTGTCGATGATGACGAGCTTAGTGCCTGGATGCTCTTGGAGAAAAACGTCCAGCTGCTTTTCTAAGCCTCTACTTAAACTGCTGGAGTTAGTACAAAGGTGGAGATTTGCGTTAGTGTCTACGCCGAACATGCGCGCAAAGCGCTTTTGCAGGCGGGGCATGTCATCTTCTAAAGAAAGATAAAGGACCTCCATCTGTTTTACATCGAAATTCCAAAGCTTAGTTCCTGTGGCAACATGGTAGGCGAGCTGTGCCATAAAGAAGGATTTACCGATTTTAGGCGGACCTACGAAGAGATAGACACCGCTGTAGAGAAAATCCTCGATTAAAGTGAGCGAGGGCCTGTAAACGGTGTCATATAATTCAGGGAGCGTAACGGTGTTTAATGTAGGCAGAGAATTTGACTGTTGTTTCAATGGATAATTAGCTTGCATATGTCCTCCTTATAAGCTGACGAATTTAGTGAGAGTGTTTATGAGATAACTATACTAAATTTTGAAAGTAAAGTCAAGAGAAAAATGCAAAAAATTAAAATAAAATTATATTCTTCAGTTTAGTGAAAGAACGTGGTATACTATTCTTAGGTGATAAGATTATAGATAAAGGGGTAGATAAGCATGGAAAGAAGGTTTAGTATAGGCAGACGGATTAATTTTTTTCGTCGTCAGCGGGGATGGACACAGAAGGAGTTAGGCGCAAAGCTTGGCTTCAGTGAAAAAAGCTGTGATGTGCGTGTAGCGCAATATGAATCGGGGGACCGTATTCCTAAGCAAGAGATGCTGGAAAAGCTGGCTGCCGTTTTTCAAATTAGTCCGCAGGCGCTGGACCTGCCTGAGCTGGGGAGCTGGGTGCAGAGAATGCATATTTTCTTTGCGCTCGAGGATATGTACGGCTCGAAGATTAAAAAGATAGATGGCGATTATTATTTACGTATTGAAGACGCTGACGAGGAGGCTTTAGCTGCAGGGATACGTAATGCTGTTTTGCAAGAATGGGCAGATAAGAGGCAGGCTTTGGAGCAAGGCGAGTTGACAAAAGCGACGTATGATGAGTGGCGCTATAATTATCCGCGTAAGGGAGAGTATAGCTGCGTGACCATGAGGCGTGACGATATTGAGGAAACGGCCTATGTGCCACAGGCTTATATGAAGCTGCTTGAGCTGCAAAGGGAGGTAGCTGCAGAGCCTGCGAAGGACAGCGTTGCTGAGCTGCAAGAACGTTATGAAGCCACCGAAGCCTTGATAGCAAAGGAATTGGAGTCTTTGCGGAAGGCGATTGAAGCAGTGAAGAAGCAAGCGTGATTTTCGTGCGTGACGATATACGACGATAGTGACGATATTTTAGAGGGTGGAATAACAAAGCACCTCGCTAGAACGTTTCGGTTCAGGTGAGGTGCTGTTTTGCTATATACGCTTCTTATTCGCCAAAAAGGTCTTTATAGAGCTTGAGGATGTTGAGGTTTTCATCTGCCGTGCTATTGATTTCCCAAAAATTAAGCGTTAAGGTTGGCTGATTTCTGATATACAGAAGATAGGTTACATCGTTATCAAAGGAGCTGGGGCGTTTCATAAATATAGGCTTATTCTGCTCAATTTTATAGACGCTGCTCCAAGGATAAAAAAGAGCCTGCTTTAATTTTGTAGGGCCAAGATAATTATTAGCGACACAATATTGGACGCCATATCTGCTCAGTATGAAGGCAGGATACTTTGCCTTGGCCAATTGATTACAGCGATAGGAATGCATCAAGGGTACGCCAAGACTAGCAATGATGCCTACGATTGCGGCAAGATTCCACAAATTAAATATAGGGAAGCTTATCAGGCAGTTGCCGAATACCGCAATATAGAAGAGGCAGAGATAAAAGAAGTGGTTACTGCCATAATAATAATATATCAGGCGATAGTCAGCGTCCAGAAAGATATCCGGATCAGAAAAGTGCTTTTTCAGATATAAGGCTAAAGCTGTTGTTGTTTCATCAGCACCGCGGCTTTTGGTGACAACAATGGGATTGTATTTGTCATTTGCCATATTAATTATGCGCAGCTCATAGCCTGCCTGAGCAAAAAGCTCGGTGAAGCTTTTGAAGGCTGCTGAGCTTTTGACCTGCGCAGGGTTGATAGCAAAGCAAATAGCAGCTGGCGCAATGCCGCCTTGCTGCATGGAGCTGATGAAGTTTTTGATAGCGATAGCTGTGTTGTCGATGATGATGTCATGCGGAATGAAGAGCTTGTTGCTTTCATCAAGGATAACAATGCAGCTTTGGGTATCGTTTATTCTTATACCGCCGTAAAGCATGAAGCGCACCTTCTTTATGTGGGATGATTTATTCAGCCTTCTCTTCTACTTTTTTCGGCTTCTTTTTATTATAATCCTGCATAACCTGCTCAATATCGCCGCTCTTGATCCATGCTTCGAGAGCGCTGGCCATTTCGTTTACAGCCTCGTCGATGGCGATTTTATCGTCGCCCTGGAACTGGTGCAGCACATGGTTGATTACAGCCTTGTTGTTGCGTGCCGGATGGCCGATGCCGATTTTGAAGCGCGGGAACTCGCTCGTGCCGAGGTGCTCGGTGATGGATTTGATGCCGTTATGGCCGCCTGCGCTGCCCTTGCGGCGGATGCGCAGCTGGCCGACAGGCATATCCATATCGTCCTGAATGACAGCAACGTCCTCCGGGTCGATGTGGTAGAAGTTGGCATAGGCGCCGGCAGCAATGCCGCTGAGGTTCATGTAGGTGGTCGGCTTGATGATGATGATTTTTTCGGGGGCGCGGTATTCGGCAGCGCAGGCGTTGCGGTCCTCCTTGCCGAAGCTGACTCCAAGACGACGCGCAAGCTCGTCTACAACCATAAAGCCGATGTTGTGACGGGTGTTTTCGTATTCACGGCCAATGTTGCCGAGGCCGACGATTAATTTCATGTTCAGTGATTCTCCTTTGCTAATTCTTCAATAGTTACAAATTCGTAGCCCTGCGCACGCAGCTTGTCGATGATGGCAGCGACTGCCTCAATCGTCTGCTCGCGCGGAGCCTTATTTTTGGGACTGTCGCCGTCATGCAGGAGGACGATGGCGCCGGGCTCAGCTTTTTCCAGCACGCGGTCCGTGATGACCTGGGCGCCGGGGTTCGTCCAGTCGCGAGGGATGATGCTCCAGTTGGTTGTCAGCAGGCCGGCGTCCTCAATGGCGCTGATGACGGACCAGTCCTTGAAGCCGTGCGGCGGACGCATGAAGTGCAGCTGTGTGCCGATGATTCCTTCAATGGTGCTTTTGCCGTAGGCAATGTTGCTGCGCACCTCGTCCGGCGAAAGCTTGAGCAGGTCCTTATGATAGCCTGCATGCAGGGCGACGAGATGTCCTGCACTCTGCACCTCGCGCACCAGCTCAGGATGCTTGGCGGCGTTCTCGCCGACCATGAAGAAGGTGGCGTGGACGTGCTTTTCTGCGAGCACCTTGAGCAGCTGTTGCGTATACGGCGGATAGGGGCCGTCGTCAAAGGTGAGGGCGATGACCTTGCGCTGCGTGTCAGCGTGCGTGAGCACCTTGCCATAGAAGCTGTTGCCGGGCAGAACGGCAAGCAGCAGCAGCACGCCTGCCAGCGCCATGCTGAGAGCCGCGCCGCAGGCTGCGGCGCGCTTGGTAAGTTTTTTAGACTGCCCCAGCCACAGCAGCGCGACGCTGAGCAAAGAGCAGAAAATGAGTATATAGATGATACGCATGAATGACCTCTAAGAGAGCTGAAAGCTCATAGAAAAAGGCTTGCCAGCGGCAAGCCTTTTTAGCTTCAGTGATTATTTCTTAACATCGAATAATTGGCTTACAGACCAGTCATTGTAGATACGCAGAATGGTTTCTGCCAGAATCGGTGCGATAGAAAGCACTTTGATTTTCGGGTGCTTTTTAGAAGGAGCCAGAGGAATGGTGTTAGTAACAACCAGCTCGGTGATATCGGATTGAGCGATGCGGGACAGAGCCGGATCGGTCAGAATCGGGTGAGTGCAGCAAGCGTAGATGTCTTTAGCGCCGAATTTTTTCAGTGCGCGAGCGCCTTCAGTCAGGCTGCCTGCGGTATCAACCATGTCATCAACGAGGATGCAGGTTTTGCCTTTAACGTCGCCGATCAGGTTCATAACCTCTGCAACGCCGGGCTCAGGACGACGTTTGTCGATGATAGCCAGAGGAGCGTTGAGAATTTCAGCGAAGCCACGAGCACGGCTTACACCGCCAAGGTCCGGAGAGATAACAACGATGTCGTCCAGGTTCTTGGATTTGATGTATTCAGCCAGCAGCGGGCCGCCAGGCATATGGTCAAAGGGAATATTGAAGAAGCCTTGAATTTGTGCTGCGTGCAGGTCGATGGTAACAACGCGGGTGATACCGGCGGTTTCCAGCAGGTCTGCCATCAGCTTTGCGGTGATAGGCTCACGACCGCGAGCTTTGCGGTCCTGGCGTGCATAGCCATAGTAAGGAATTACAGCGGTGATATGATTTGCGCTGGCACGTTTGAAGGCGTCAGCCATGATGAGCAGCTCCATAACGTTATCGTTAACAATAGGGCCGCAGGTCGGTTGTACGATGAAAATGTCTTTACCACGTACACTTTCATTGATCATAACCTGAACCTCACCGTTGTTGAAACGGTTGACTACGGAATCACCAACAGTGGTTCCCAGATAAGCAGCGATTTCGCGTGCCAGGTCAGGGTTTGCATTACCAGTAAAAATTCTTAACTTATTCTCGTCAGACAACATGTCCAATCCCTCCAAAGTCTGCTTGTTGTTTGTTTATGAATTTCGATGAGTCGAAACTTAACCTACATTTAATTATACACTAAAACAGGGGTAAATCACAAGTTTTTTGTAAACTTTTTAACGCAATGAGGCGAAAAAAGAACCTTGCTCCGCTTGCCGCTGTTTGTTTTGTACTAAAAAGTAGAGCTTTTATTTCGTCAGCTATGAGCCTGCTCTGCTCTAGCGCTTATTCGTTGCGATATTTTTCGGCCCAGCCTTCAATGTTTTTCTGGCGTGCACGCGCAATACCCAGGGCGTTTTCCGGAACCTCTTTAGTGATGGTGCTGCCTGCGCCGATGTAGGTGTTGGCCTGTACGGTTACGGGAGCAACGAGGTTGGTGTTGCAGCCGACAAAGGCATTGTCACCGATGATGGTGCGGTGTTTTTTCTTGCCGTCGTAGTTGACGGTGATGCAGCCGCAGCCCATGTTGACGCCGCTGCCGATATCGCTGTCGCCGATGTAGGTGAGGTGCGGCAGCTTGGTGCCTTCGCCAACGTTGGAGTTCTTCACCTCAACGTAGTTGCCGATTTTTACGTGGTCGCTGATAACGGTGTCGGGGCGCAGGTGTACGTAAGGACCTGCGGTTACGTGGTTCTTAACCTCGCAGTCATGGCCGTAGATGAATTGCAGGTGGTTGTCGTCACCGATTTTGACATTGGTGAAGCGGGCATTAGGACCAATCTCGCAGTCCTCGCCGATTTCCGTGCTGCCCTCCAGCCAGGTGTACGGATAAATTACGGTGTCGCGGCCTATTTTTACGCTGGCCTCGATGAAGGTGCTGGCAGGGTCCATGATGGTTACGCCTGCGTCCATGAGCTTGTCTAAAATGCGCTGACGCATTACGCCCTCAGCAACAGAAAGCTGCTTGCGGGAGTTGATGCCCATAACCATGTCGCTGTCAGCTGTGCACGCACCGCCAACCTTAGCGCCTGCAGCGTTGAGCTTTTGCAGTACGTCGGTCAGATAATATTCGCCCTGTGCATTATCATTGGTCAGGGTAGCGAGAACGTCGAACATCTGCGGACATTCCATGCAGTAGATGCCGGTGTTGATTTCCTTGATAGCCTTCTGCTCTTCTGTAGCGTCCTTTTGCTCTACGATGCCCTGTACGTTGCCGTCAGCGTCGCGGATGATGCGGCCATAGCCAAACGGATCGTCCATGATTGCGGTCAGTACGGTAGCAGCAGCGCCGCTTGCCTGATGCGCTTCGCAGAACTTTTTGAGCTCCTCGCCGTCGAGCAGCGGAGTGTCGCCGCAAAGAATCAAAGCGGTGCCGGTGAAGCCCTTGAGAGCCTCGGCGGTCTGCATAACAGCATGGCCGGTGCCGAGCTGCTCAGCCTGCAGAGCGATGGTGCCCTGCTCGCCAACCATTGCTTCGACCATCTCAGCCTCATGGCCGACGATGATAACCTTTTTGTCTGCGCCTGCGACGGTAGCTGCGTCGATGACGTGCTGCAGCATAGGCTTGCCGCCTACCTTATGCAGAACCTTGGGATATTTGCTGCGCATTCTGGTGCCTTTGCCTGCGGCAAGGATGATGGCTACTAAATTATTCATGGGATACCTTCTTCCTTTAGAAGCTGTCCATAAGGCATAATCTGCTTCGGAACAGCTTAATATAATTTATTAGAGTTTATTTATTGATGTCTAAATGTACGACCTGGTTTTCTTCATCCACATTGTGCAGGGTGAAGATGGCTGCATAATCATCGACGAGCTTGCGCTGCGGCTCGGCGGTGGCGATTAAGAACGCCTTGCCTACGACCTTGGCACCGACCTCATGTGCCAGAGCAATCATGCCGCTGGCAGTGCCGCCGCCCTTCATTACGTCGTCAATAATGAGCACGCGGCTGTCAGGCTTCAGGGCACGCTTGGGCATAGCCATATTCTGAATCGCCTTGGTGGAGCCGCTGACGTAGTTAATATTGACAGTGCTGCCTTCGGTGATATCACTGGTGTGGCGTGCGATGACAAGCGGAATGTTGAAGGCGCGGGCAACCTGCAGCGCCAGCGGAATGCCGCTCGTTTCCACGGTCATGATGCAGTCAGGTGCCAGCTCAGCCAGGCGCATCATAAGGATTTCGCCCAGACGCACGACGGTTTCCGGATTGCAGAGAATATCCGTGGTATAAAGCATACCGCCCGGAAGAATGCGCTCCGGCGCCGCCAGACGCACGGCTAGCTCCTGCAGAAAGGACTCGTCGTCCTCAGGCAGATGGCAGGGAACGAAGCGCACGCCGCCTGCTGCACCGCTCATGGTTTCAATCTTGCCGAGGCCGTACAGCTCCATGCCGGATTTTACGGCCATCACATCTTCACTAAGCGTTGATTTAGCAATATCAAATTTTTTACAGAAGTAGGAAAAGGAGAACAGGCGGTAGGGGTGGTCGGCCAGCAGCTTGGCCAGCGCCACGACGCGCTCGATTCTCTTCGGCTTGGTTGTCATGTGTAAATGCTTCCTCTTTTCTATATTTGCCGCGGTGCAGATTTTACCTTGGCGAAGATTCTTGTTTCGTTATATATTGCGATGCTAATTCCAAATCAGCAGGCTTATCTATATCCATGCCTACGCCCGCGTGACGCGTAATGATGGCCTTGCATTTTATATGCAGCAGCTCGCTGGTACGCTTTTCGGCGTCGGCAATCGTGAGGCGGTGCAGCAGCAGCTTGATGATAAAGCTCCAGCCCAGCCAGTTGCACAGCTGGAGCGGAGATTTGCGGCGGGCAAAGATTTCTCTGGCTACCTGCTGTCCCTGAGGCATAATTTTTTTAGCCATGAGCATCATATTGCCGCCAGTGAAGACACCGTCAGCAAGCTTGCCGTAGGTGCGCTGCGCTGCGGGGAAGGCCGCAAGGCAGGCGTCCTTGGGAATGATGGGGTAATAAAGCTCGTGCTGCGGCTGCTTTTCGCAGGCTGCCAAAAAATCGCGGACGGCCACAGGCGTGAGCAGAGGAATGTCGTCGCAGACACCCAAAAGCTTCTCGGTGCTGTCCTCGCCTAAGACCTTGGCTGCCGCTAAAGCTGTGGCAGGCAGGTCGCCCTCGGCCTCGCAGAGCAGAATGTCCGTGGGCAGCGTGGCGCGCAGCTCGGGCAGAGCCTCTTGGCGTGCAGCGATAACGATGCGGCGGACGCAGCCGCTTTGCAGCAGTGCGTCGATAATATAATCAATGATGCGCTTGTCACCAACAGGTGCAAGGCAGCGGTGTTCTGTGCCGGTAAGCGGCTTGAGCCAGGGGGAAAGTCCTCCGGCGGAAATAAAAGCATCAACCATCGTCAGGCCTTCTTCGGCATATGCTCGCTCAGGGAACGCATCAGCGTGTGCTCGGCGTTCTCCAGATGGATGCGGGCAGCGTATTGCGCACGCTCTACGTCATGCGCAGCGATAGCCTCTACAAGAATGCGGTGCTCGTCCATCGTTTCGACAAGACGACCGGGATAGCTCATCGAACGGCCACGGATGGTGGTCATCTGCTCACGCAGATTGTTGATGATGCTGCGCAGACGCTCGTTGCGGCTGGCTGTATAAAGAACATCGTGGAAGGCAGTGTCGACTGCGACGATTTTGTTCATATCGTTGTTGGCAATGTGCTGGCCGATTTCCAGCAGATAGCCGTTCAGAGTTTGCAGCTCCTCGTCGGTGATGCGTTCAGCGGCAAGGCCTGCGGCCAGAATATCCAGGCTGATGCGGATTTCGTAAATCTCCGTGATATCCTTGATAGAGATATCAGCAACATAGGTGCCGCGGCGCGGAATCATCACGACGAAGCCCTCCTGCTCCAGCTTACGGATAGCCTCACGCACGGGGGTACGGCTGACTCCCATTTCGTCAGCGAGCTGAATCTCCATCAGGCGTTCGCCGGGACTGAAGGTGCCGTCGATGATGGCTTGGCGGATATTTTCACACACCAGCTCACGTAGTGGTTTATAGCTGTCTAATTGAATAGGCTGCAAGTGACCGGACATATTATTTCATCCTCCCAATAGTTGTTGTTACTGCTGTTTCAACAGCAAAATCGTCTAGGGCTGCCTGTACCTTTGCGGCAGTCTCCTTTGTATCAGTGAAAGCAAAAACGGTCGGGCCGCTGCCGCTCATCATGGCATAATATGCTCCTGCTCCCAGCATCCGCGCCTTGATAGAGGCGATGACGGGGTGCGCCGGGATAGTTACGGTTTCGAGCACGTTGCCCATGTAGGGAGTGATGGCGTGACCGCCGCCGGCAAGACGAGCCTCCAGCTTCCAGATGCAGGGCGCGTGGACAACGCGGCCGGCGTTGTAATTTTTATAAACCCAGGCTGTGGAAACCTCCAGGTTCAGCGGCTTGGCGAGCACGACGTGCGTTTCGGGCATATCTGCCAGCTTCGTCAGCACCTCGCCGCGGCCGGTGGCCAGCATCGTGCCGCCCTCGATGCAGAAGGGGATATCGCTGCCAAGCTGAGCGCCGAGCTGCTCCAGCTCATACGTCTCCATATTAAGCTTCCAGTAGCGGTTGAGTCCGCGCAGAACTGCGGCGGCATCACTGCTGCCACCCGCAAGACCTGCGGCTAAAAAGATATTTTTGTTCAAGGCTATGTGAACGTTCGGATTTATATTCGCGTGGCCTGCGAGCAGTGCTGCCGCTCGATAAGCAAGGTTATCTGTGCCGCAGCTAAGGCCGGGCAGATTGGTGGAGATGGTGATGCCGCCATCGCTGCTGCCCTTGGAGATAGTGATTTCGTCACAGAGGCCTACGCTTTGCATAATCATGCTTACATCGTGATAGCCATCGGCGCGCTTGCCGAGAATGTTTAAGCCAAGATTGATTTTGGCATAAGCAGTTTCTTTGATTATTGTCATTTTCGTTCACCTGCCATATTTTTGTATACAATATTATTTTATACTGCTTTAGCACACATAGCAAGTAATTTTTTACGAACGTTCGGGAAAAAGCTGCGCAAGATTAGTGCGCGAGATTATTTGACCGCTTCTGTTAAAAATGTTACAATAGCCTCAGAGTAAAAAGAGAGCAAAGGGGAGTGCTTTTATCATGAGTCCCGAAATGAAAAAGAAAGTCCATCAGTATTTTATGGTGACGCTCGCGTGCGCAATTATGAGTATTGCCATGAATACCTTCTATCTGCCGAACAAGATGCTCAGCGGCGGTATCGGCGGCGTTGCGGTGCTGGCCTATTATATCGCCGGACTGCCGATGGGCGCGACGGCGCTTATCTGCAACGTGCCGCTTTTCTTCCTTGCCTATAAGTATATGGACAAGGGCTATATGATTGGCTCGCTGTACGGCATGATAGTTTTTTCCGTATCGCTGGACTTTTTCCATTTCCTGTCGACGTATAATGTTGTGCATGACAAGCTGCTGGCGTGTATCGCGGGCGGCGTGCTGTACGGCATCGGCGCGTCCTGCATGTATCGCGTGGGCGGCTCGAGCGGCGGCACGGATATCATCGGCGCGATTATCCAGAAGCATTATTCTGTGGCTATCAGCACGACAGGCTTTATTTTTAATATCTGCCTCTTGCTGGCCAGCGTTTCCTATTTCGGCATCGAGCCGGTGCTGTACACGCTGCTGACCTTCTTTATTATGTCCAAGACCTGCAATGCCTTCACGGTCGGCTTTGATTACAAAAAGAAGGTTATCATCATCAGCGAGCATTATGAGGAAATTGCGGAAGCGATTATCAAGGTTGTTGGCCGCGGTGTTACCTACATCGAGGGCGAGGGCTGCTTTACGCATCGTCACCGTGAGCTGGTCTTTGTCGTTATCAAGCTGACGCAGCTGGCGAAGGTGCGCAGCATCGTGCGTGATATTGACCCCAGCGCGTTCATGGTCGTGAGCGATGTCAATGACGTATTTGGCCGTGGCTTTACGCTGAAGCCGTCAGGCCCGAACTTCCCCAGACCGAAGTTTCCTGAGGATGAGGAGAAGAAGTGAATTAGTGAATCTAGCTGAAAGAAAACGCCTCAGACTGGCAGAAATGTGAGTCTGGGGCGTTGCTTTTTATTTAGCTGTCATTTTTTTCTTCGACCGATATCCCGCAAGGAATAAGCCCAGCATGACGATGCTGAAGCCAAGAATGAACTGCTTTAGGTGATATTATTTGGCGTGCTTGTCCTCAGCAGCCTGCTTGTTCGGCGCAGCGTTGGCATATTTCGCCAGCGCCACCTTCGTGATATGGAAGTCACCGACGGTGCCGGGGCCGTCTACGCAGCCGTTGGAGCAGGCCATGCCCTCCAGATAGCTGCAGTCGAGCTTGCCCTCTGCGGCGGCCTTCACTGCTTCGCGGCAGTTGTCCAGACCTGCGGCATAATGCGCACTGCGCACCTCGCCGCCCATAGCAGCGACGGTGTCCTTCACGGCGGCGGTTACGCCGGCCGTCAGCGGGAAGCAGAGGCCGAGCTTGGAGGCATCGCGGTCATATTCCGCGCCGCTCATTTCGGCAAATTTAATATCCTTGCCCTCAAGCATACACATGGCCTCCTCGAAGGTCAGCACATAGTTAATCGTCTGGCGATGCTCGCGGCCCTCAACCTTTTTGGCAATGCAGGGACCGACGAAGACAGTGACAGCGTAGGGATATTGCTGCTTGATGAGCTGAGCGCAGGAAATCATCGGGGAAGGGGTATCAGAGATTTTGTCTGCGGCCTCAGGAAGCTGCGTCTTAATCAGGCGCACGAAGGCCGGGCAGCAGGAGCTGGTCATAAAGCCCTGCTTAGCAGGCACCTTCTCCAGATATTCCTCTGCCTCCTTGACGCTCGTGATGTCTGCCCCCACGCCGACCTCAATAACATCGGCAAAGCCGGCCTTGGTGAACGCTTCGTGAATCTGCGCCATCGTCACCTTCAGGCCGAACTGGCCGACGATAGAGGGAGCGACGAGCGCGATAACCTGCTTGCCCTGCTGAATCTCGCGGATGACGCGGACAATGTTGCTGCGCTCATCAATAGCGCCGAAGGGGCAGGCGTTGCGGCAGGCGCCGCAGGTGACGCATTTTTCGTGGTCGATAACAGCCTTGCGGTTTTCGCCGATGCTGATAGCACCGATGGCGCAGGCGCGCACGCAGGGACGGTGGATTTCCAGAATCGCGCCATAGGGGCACATCTGCTTGCAGCGGCCGCATTCAATGCACTTCGTTTTGTCGATGAAGGCGCGGTCCTGAATAATGGTGATGGCCTTCTTGGGGCAGTTGTTCATGCACTTGTGCGTGATGCAGTGACGGCACATATCCGTGACGTAATAGGCATCAATAGGGCATTGGTCGCAGGCTGCAGGCAGCACATCAATGATGGGCAAATCGGTACGCTCAGGCTCGTTGAGCGTGAGCTTGGCGGCCTCGATGATGTTGCTGGTGCATTCCTGGCCGAGAGCCATGTCAATGCGGTTCTTTAAAACTGCTCTTTCCTTATAAACGCAGCAGCGGTAGCGCGGTGTATCCTCGCGCACCTCCTGCAGAATATCATAAACATGCTCGGTGAGCTCATTGTTCCAGGTATAGCGTGAAAGGTGCTCCAGCACCATTCTTCTGAGCTGGGCTACGGCGGTTAGTTCCATAAGTTTTCCTCCATGATAAGCAGATGCACGGGTGTCTGCCTTGACGACCTAAGATTATAATAATATAATTCTTGACGCATAAAGAAAATCCTGCTGCTGCAAAAAATCTAAAAAAATTTCTCCTTACCCCCTTTACAAATGAAAAGCCTAGTATTATAATATGTCCATAAAGCAACGACGAAGTTGTTGGATTGATGAATCCAAATTCGTAGTTGCTTTTTTCTTTTAAATCACGCTTGCTGTTGTGAGCAGTGATACGTGCAACGAAGCATCGGAGCAGCGCCAGGCGCAGCTTACGGTGCTTTTCTTATTTACAGAGCCAGAGAGAAGAAAAAATCTGTAAAGCACAAAAAATGTAATGCAAATGAGGGGCTTACGTTTCGTAAACCCAAAGAAATTCTCAGAGAGAAATTAGGGAGGTTTTACAAATGAATGATGTACCGAAACTGTTTGGCAGCTTAGTTTTTAACGAGAGCGTTATGAAGGATCGTCTGCCGACTGCAACCTATAAGGCATATAAGGCAGCAGTGCTGGCAGGCACTCCGCTGAATCTGGAAATTGCTAATATCATTGCCAATGCTATGAAAGACTGGGCTCTGGAGCATGGCTGCACTCATTTCACCCATTGGTTCCAACCGATGACTGGTATCACTGCTGAAAAGCATGAAAGCTTCATTTCTCCTACTGCCGAAGGCCGTGTTATTATGGACTTCTCCGGCAAAGAGCTGATTCAGGGCGAGCCTGATGCTTCCAGCTTCCCATCCGGCGGCTTGCGTGCAACCTTCGAAGCTCGTGGCTATACAGCATGGGACCCGACCTCCTATGCATTTATCAAAGATAACTGCCTGTGCATTCCTACAGCCTTCTGCTCCTACACCGGCGAAGTGCTGGATAAAAAGACTCCGCTGCTGCGTTCCATGAATGCAGCCAGCAAAGCAGCCTGCAAGCTGCTGAAGCTGTTCGGCATTGATACTATCCGCGTCAACAGTACTGTTGGTCCGGAACAGGAATATTTCCTCGTAGATAAAAAAATGTGGGAAAAACGTAAAGACCTGGTTTACACCGGTCGTACCCTTTTCGGTGCGAAATCTCCGCGTGGCCAGGAGCTGGACGATCACTACTTCGGCATTATCAAACAAAGAGTTCTTTCCTTCATGAAGGATTTGGATGAGGAGCTGTGGAAGCTGGGCGTACTTGCTAAAACCGAGCATAACGAGGTTGCTCCGGCACAGCACGAGCTGGCACCAATCTTTACCACTACTAACGTAGCATCTGACCATAACCAACTGATGATGGAGTTCATGAAACGTGTTGCTCTGCGTCATGGTCTTGTTTGCCTGCTGCATGAAAAACCTTTTGACGGTGTAAACGGTAGCGGTAAGCATAACAACTGGTCCTTATCTACGGAAGAAGGCCTGAATCTGCTGGATCCCGGCAAGGAGCCGTACAAAAACATCCGCTTCCTGACCTTCCTGGCAGCAATCATCAAGGCTGTTGATGACTATCAGGATCTGCTGCGTGTATCTGTTGCCAGCGCCGGCAATGACCATCGTCTGGGCGCTAACGAAGCTCCTCCGGCTATCGTTTCCATGTTCCTTGGCACTGAGCTGACTGCAGTTCTCGAAGCTATTGCAGCAGACAAGGTTTACAACGGCAACCCGGAAAGCTACATTAAAGTAAGCGACGATACCATTCCTGCTCTGGTTAAGGACAACACCGACAGAAACAGAACCTCTCCGTTCGCCTTCACCGGCAATAAATTTGAATTCCGTATGCTGGGCAGCATGTTCTCCATCGCAGGTCCCAACATCGTACTGAACACCATCGTTGCCGAAGAGCTGGATGAATTTGCCGATAAACTAGCAGATGCGCCTGATCTGGAAGCAGCAGTATATGATCTGGTTAAAGAAACCTATAAGGCTCATAAACGTATTGTCTTCAACGGCAACGGTTATACCGATGCTTGGGTTGATGAAGCTGCTAAACGTGGCCTGCTGAACCTCAAATCTACTCCGGAGGCTCTGCCGTATCTGGGACATGCCAAGAACATCGAGCTGTTTGAAAAGCATAACATCTTCACTAAAGCCGAAGTTGAATCTCGTGTAGAAATCCTGCTGGAGAATTACAGCACCACAATTTCTATCGAAGCAGCAACCATGCTGGATATGTTCCATAAAGACATTCTCCCGGCAATTACCGCTTACACCGAAGATTTGACCAAAGCAGTACTGGATAAAAAGGCTGCCGGCGTCAGCGCAGGCTTTGAAGGTGCACTTGCTGATAAGCTGAGCAAGCTGGGCGGAGAAATGTATGCATCCTCCCTGAAGCTGGAAGATGGCTTGAAGGAAGCAGCAGAAATCGGCGACAGCGAGAAACAGGCTCTGTACTATCACGATACCGTTCTTGAAGAAATGGGCAAGTTGAGAAGTGCTGTTGATGCTGCCGAAGCTTTGACCGGTGGTAAATACTTAGATTATCCGACCTACGGAGAGTTGTTGTTTGGTGTAAATGAGTAAGCCGAACGATAAATGAATACAAAATATAAATAATAAAACTCATACACAATGGGGTGTATCCGAAAAATCGGGTACGCCCCTCTTTCTTTAGCTAATGCCATGTGAGCGCTGCTCAATGACGCGTTAAAAAATATTATAATTTGAGGGGTGTTTACAAATGGACAAATATGTATCTGCCGATACTATATGGGTGCTGATAGGTGCCTTCCTGGTATTCTCTATGCAGCCGGGCTTTGCCATGGTTGAAACAGGCTTTACCAGAGCTAAAAATGCCGGCAACATCGTCATGAAGAACGTCATGGATATGTGCCTCGGTTCCATCGTTTTCTGGGTTCTGGGCTTTGGCCTGATGTTTGGTACCGATATCGGCGGCTTTATCGGCGCGCCGGACTTCTTCGTAAAAGGTGATTACGGTGCCAGCTATCCGAGCACAGCCTACTTCATCTTCCAGACTATGTTCTGTGCAACCGCAGCAACTATTGTTTCCGGTGCGATGGCAGAACGTACCAACTTCCTGGTATATTGCATTTACAGCGTATTGATCAGCGCTGTTATCTATCCGATCAGCGGTCACTGGATTTGGGGCGGCGGCTGGCTCGCACAGATGGGCTTCCATGATTTCGCCGGTTCCACTGCCGTTCATATGGTAGGCGGTGTTGCTTCTCTCGTCGGTGCCAAGATGATCGGCGCACGTATCGGCAAATACAATGCCGACGGTACGGTAAACGCTATTCCCGGTCACAGCATTCCGCTCGGTGCCTTGGGTGTTTTCCTCCTCTGGTTCGGTTGGTTCGGTTTCAACGGTGCTTCTACCGTTTGTGCAACCGGTGATGATGCTCTGATTTCCATGGGTGCTATCTTCATTACCACTAACATGGCTGCTGCAGCTGCTGCTACCGCAACTATGATTTATACCTGGATTCGCTACGGCAAGCCTGATGTTTCTATGACTCTGAACGGCGTGCTTGCTGGTCTGGTAGCAATTACCGCAGGCTGCGATATGGTCAGCCCGGCCGGCGCTTTAATCATCGGCCTGCTTGCCGGTGTGTTGGTAGTAGTTGCAGTTGAATTCTTCGACCAGAAGCTGAAGATTGATGATCCTGTCGGTGCAATCTCTGTTCACGGTGTCTGCGGTGCCTTCGGTACTATCGCAACCGGCCTCTTCGCTCTTGACGGCGGCCTCTTCTATGGCGGCGGTACTGATTTCCTGGTAAAACAAATCCTCGGCGTTGTAGTTGTAGCAATTTATGTTGCAGTTACCATGACGATTATCTTCAAAGTTCTTGATAAGCTCTTCGGCCTGCGTGTTAAGGAATCCGAAGAAATCAAAGGCTTGGATATGGAAGAGCATGGTTTGCTCAGCAGCTATGCCGACTTTATGCAAACTCCGTTGGAGGCACAGACCTCTGTTACTACTACCTATGTTACTCCGGTCAAGGAAACTGCAGCTAAGCCTGCAGGCGCAGTAAAGATGAGCAAGGTTGTTATTATCACCTCGCAAAATCGTTTCGAAGCATTGAAAAATGCTTTGGATAAGCTGGGAATTACCGGCATGACTGTTACCAAGGTTCTGGGCTACGGCATCCAAAAGGGCTCCACGGAAATGTATCGTGGTGCTGAGGTTGCTGCACACCTGCTGCCGAAGGTAAAGGTTGAAATGATTGTTTCCGCAATTCCTGTTGCAGCAGTAGTCAATGTTGCTAAGCAGGTTCTGTACACCGGCAAATACGGCGATGGCAAAATCTTCATCTATGATGTTGAGGATGTTGTTAAGATTCGTACCGGTGAAACAGGCTATGATGCTCTGCAGGATTATCCTATTGAGGAAAAATAATTTGCTTCTCCCTAATCAAACTCCCTAATAAAACAGGAAGGCGCTCGGTGTCTTGCGTAATGCAGGCTAAGAGCGCTTTTCTGTGTGTTGGGGGAGAATGCTTTTATAATATTATTATGGCGAAAAAACTTGCAAAACTGCATTGTTTAGTCCAAAATAAGATTGAATCGTATTTTAGTCGGATTGGAGTGAATGCTATGAATAAAAACATTGCTTTATATAATGAGATGATAGCTTTTTTTGCCGGAGATGCACGCCGCTGCCAGCATTTTATAAAGGTTGCCAGTCTGGCCAGGCAGCTGGCTGAGAGCGAGGCGGCGGATGCAGAGCTGACAGAGCTTGTGGAGGCGGCCGGTCTTGTGCATGACTGCGGTATTAAATCCGGCGAGGCCAAGTACGGTGCCGGTCACTGCACAGGAAAAATTCAGGAGCAGGAAGGACCTGCGGTAGCACGTGAGCTTTTGCAAAAGGTTGGCTATGCCCCTGAAAAAATTGAACGCATCTGCTATCTTGTCGGTCATCACCATACGTATAATATGATTGACGGTCTTGATTATCAGCTGCTTGTGGAAGCTGATTTTATAGTAAACTTTTATGAGGATGGTACGCCGAAGGAGAATATTGCCAAGGCTGTGGAGCGGATTTTTAAAACAGAGAGTGGAATAAAGCTGGTAAAGACTATGTTCGGTCTTTGATATACAATGCTGTGGCTTGTCGGTCACAGCATTTTTCTTGCTATTTTGCCTCATGCTTGCTAAAATAAACAGGATTAGGTTATTTTTTGGAGGCATAGAATATGAAGGAAATTTATGATTTAGCAGAGCAGTACCATAACGATGGCAATAACTGCGTAGAATCCGTAGTTAAGGCGTGTAACGAAGGCTTAGAGCTGGAGCTGCCGGATGTAGCAATCCGCATGGTGTCCGGCATGGGCGGCGGTATCGGCCGCAGCGGCTGCGTGTGCGGTGCGCTGAGCGGCTCCTGCCTGGTTATCAGCTCTATCATTGGCAGATTGGATCCGTCTGAAAAGCATCAGACAGAGGTCTATAAATATACACATGAGTTTCATGAGCGCTTTACCAAGCATTTCGGTGCTTCCTGCTGCAGAGCACTGAACCGCCTGAGCTTCGGCACACCGGAGTACAGAACTAAATGCATTAAGATTACTGCCGAAGCGGCAGATATGGTATCTGATTATCTGCAGGAAAAGGGCCTGGTAAAATAAGCATTGGCGGTGAAGCTGAAGGAAGGATTGAAGGAGGTCAGGCTGATGGAAAAAACTGAGTTGAAGAACATTGTGATTTTAGCAACCGGCGGCACTATTGCCGGTAAGGCTGCTTCCGGTACCCAAATGACAGGCTATACTGCCGGTGCCTACAGCGTTGCCGATTTGCTGGCAGGTGTGCCTGAACTGGGCGAGCTGGCGCATATCAGCGGCGAGCAGCTGTGCAACATCGACAGCAGCAGTCTTACCGATGCTTTACTGCTGCGCCTGGCGCAGCGCTGCAACGCGCTGCTGGCGCAGGAGGATGTCGACGGCGTAGTTATCACCCATGGTACCGATACTATGGAGGAAACGGCCTTCTTCCTAAACCTGACGGTGAAGAGCGCCAAGCCGGTGGTGCTCGTGGGCGCGATGCGTCCTGCCACCGCAGTCAGTGCCGATGGGCCTTTGAATATTATCAACGCTGTTAAGGTGGCTGTGGATGCTGCAAGCGCCAGGCAGGGCGTGCTGGTGATGATGAACGATGAAATCTACAGTGGTCGTGATGTGACTAAGACCAACACAGCGAATGTGGCGACGTTTAAGGCACTGAACGGCGGGCCCTTGGGCTTCATCGTCGGCGGTGAGGTGCATTACTACTATCGCAGCATGCGTCCGCATACACTGCAGAGCGAGTTTGGCGTAAGCGGTGTTACTGCTTTGCCGCGCGTAGATATCATCTATACGCATATCGGTGAGGATCGCGTATTTGTGGATGCAGCACTGGCAGCAGGCGCGCGTGGCATTATCTACGCCGGCAGTGGCATGGGCAGCATTCATGAGGCTGTGGAAGCGGCGCTGGCGGAGGCTGTCAGCAGCGGCGTTGTCATTGTGCGCTCCAGTCGCACCGGCAGCGGCATTGTCGCTGCCGGGCTGGAGCGTTGGCAGGAGCAGGGCTTTCTGTATGCGGATAACCTGAATCCGCAAAAGGCACGCCTTTTGCTGCAGCTGGCACTTTTGCGGATGCACGAGCGCAGCGAGGTGCAGGAGCTTTTCCTGAAGTATTAAAGCATAAAAAGCAAAAAAAGCTATCAGCGGGCAAAGCCCGGTGATAGCTTTTTTATGTGCGCTTTAGAATTTTGGTTCTATAATAAGTGTTGGGGTCTTGATCTAAAATAAGATTGAGATCACCGGCACTTTATTTTTATTAAAGACAAAAAAATAAAGCATAAATGCCGGATTTGTAGTAGAATATAAGTCGACCAAAACCACACCACACTACAAAGGAGAACCAGTCAGTTTATGCTTCAAGACAATTATACACAAGATTTACCACTTTTTAAAGGGGTAACTGTAAAATATTTTAGAGAAAATGAGGAAAAAGAAGGTTACGAAGCTTTTATCGAAATGCCGGTAAAAGAGCATTGCTGCCCTCATTGCGGTTATACAACCACATATATCAAAGATTACAGGTTACAGAAAGTTAAAGATTTGTCGCTGGCCGGGAAACCATTAAATGTTACTATCCGTAAACGTCGCTATATCTGCAAAGAATGCAACTCTACTTTTACTGAAGACAATCCATATATCAAAAGATATTGTCATTTTCCACAAAGGTTTTATCTTGAAGCCATCAAAGAAACCTCTGATTTACAGAGTTTTTCTGCTATTGCCAGAAGGATGGGAGCATCCGTAACAAGCATTATCAGGTGGTTCGACAATATAAATTATCCTAAGGCAGAGTTGCCAAGCTGTATAGCAATAGACGAATTTAAAGGTAATGCCGGCGGCGAAAAATTTCAATGCAATCTTGCTGACCCAGTAAAACATAAAATCATAGATATACTGCCTAACAGAGATTCGGAAGACTTATACAAACATTTCTTAGAATATCCATATGAAAAACGAGCTAAAGTTAAAAAAGTGGTTATGGATCTAAGCACATTATTCC
>OQWM01000532.1_pt1 | contig 24468 bp, 22 predicted proteins | sample 1691531 | NCBI WGS metagenome assembly OQWM01 (sample SAMN03418257, study PRJEB22391) | human gut metagenome | biome: human-gut; feature: organic feature; material: feces | host: Homo sapiens | place: Tanzania | collected 2013-01
GTGCTGTAGGCGTGATGTCGTGATTATCATCAAGAATGTCGTACCATTTAACGAGTGCCTCCTCATACTTTTCATTGGCAAATAAAATCTTGGCATTGTCGATGTCACGAATATATGGAACAATGGATGTATCTTCGATAACTTCATTAGAAACTCTCTGCTTTTGATAGTTAAGTGCCTTAGACTTTGGCATCAAATTTAGGGCAGATTCAATATACTCCTGTCGGACATCATCATCTTGGTAAATTCCACAGAAATAAGGGTCAAAACAAGTCATGGAAAGTTGCTTTAACGTCTCACAGCGAGTTGTATTACGTTCCTCTCGTATAAAGAAATCAAGGCCTGCTGCAATGTGGAAGCCATAGATATGCTTGTTCAACTTATAAAGTCGATCCTTATATTGATCATTGTCCTTCTCCGTCATTACTTTATAAACATTGAAGGCTATTTCGTTGAGAATACTGTCATGGTTCGAGTCTATATATCTGAACCCACGATGAATGAAAAGCAATGCCCGACTATAAAATTTGACTACATCAAAATTAGACGGATTCTCCCTTAGGTATTCACTACATGCAGAAATCGTTTCCTCATATCTTCCTGTATAGTAACAATCCAAGATATGCACAAAGTCCTTAGAAAAATATGCCTCTGGCAATTTCTGAACGTCATCAATGGCAAGAAACGGATAGAGTTGGGCATCGCCCGACATATGATAAAGTTTTCTTGCGAAATATAAAATGCTCGCTAAATGTTCAGGTTCCTTAACAAGATAAGAGCGCAGTACATAGAGCAAGAGATTATAACGGTCGATGACGGAGTTGAGCGATTCCATGATGAGTGTCACGGAAAGGTCATCTATATCATAATGCTGATAATAATTCAGGCGGAAAAGATAATAATTATAACGATCATTCTGAAACTCTGTGCGATTACGTTTGTATTTGGATATGAGGTTATTGTCGTATTCGATAGCAGAAGAATTACGAAGGCTTCGATTTGCCAAACTATTCAACAACTCACTAATAACTCCACATCTGTCATTTTTCTTCTCCTTATTGACATTGCTCAAAAGTGTCAATACTGCATTGAGATTATCTTGATAGCCATAAATGACAAACTTCATCTCGTAGTACCATACCGTATAACCAACCTTTTGAAGGGATTCTTCAAGAAGTGTATTTGCCTCTTGATATTTCCCCAACAAAATATGACGTTCTACTGCATCACGGATTTGTACAAAAGTTTGAAGTTGCTTTTTATATCTACGAAGACCTGTAATCACCCAAATTAGTTCATTGTCAAGAGACACAGGCTTAAAGAAATAACAATTGTCACCATTGCCCATTTTTTTGATAGACATTGGCAGAGCATTTCCCCAAATCACACTGTCTATAGGTGAATGGCGTTTGTGCAAATCATCGGTGAAAGACATTATGAGCTGAGGATTGCCACAATTCTTCAACTGAGTTGCCATGCGCAACCAACCCACTTTGCCTTCCTTAGCGGCAAAGAAGCAAGATGAAACTTGGTAGTTTTTCATCTTTGGAGAAATATGTGGTATACTTGTATTGAAAAACATAAGCCATTTCATTTGGATGTTATTGATAACTTTTGCTAAGTATTATAAAACTGCTCTACATATGGAAACACCAAGGTTTGATGTATAGGAACACTACTGTCCCGTTAAAGTGAACTAATCGCTCTTTGAATTAATTGAAATACATTCTTTTGCAAGAGATTTCAAATGTGCAACGATTTGAATTTGTTACTTAGCTGCATCATTTAAATGACTGCAAAGTTACAAGTCTACACCACTATTATCAAAGAACGATATAATCCTCTTTTAAAGGGTTATTTGAATAATCATTTAACTGATCCCGAGTTTAACGGGACACTAATGATATAATGTTTTAATAATCATAAATACAGGTTGTCTTATAATGTCAAGTTGTATGACTAAAACACAGTGACCTCACTTAAAAGTTGAGGTTCAAGACTAATCATGTCTTGTTCTCTGTCCAAGTCATAGTAAATGAAAGAGCCTTCGTTTTGGAATAGGGTAGTATCCTTTGAATTCGTCAAATAAAGTGGTAACACTTTAGTAAATACACGCCAAGACGTCTTGCCACTCTTTACAACAGCATCGATATCGTCTATACGCGGCTGGATATTTATCTGAAATGAAACAGTTGCATAAGAAGCCAATTCTGCCACCATTCGCTCCTTGTCACAACCAAATATCATCAGATGAGTATGAACCTGTGCAGAAGGATACTTCTTACGTACTCCTTCTAAAATAAGTGTGTCTATGATATCTGACGGATAACATTCTTCAGGATAATCGCACATCATTTTATCTATTGAAGAGCGTTTGCTTTCATCCATTTTGTAATTGTCAGAAGGTTCTCTTTTATACACAATTTTACCAGTATATAGCCTTCCAAAAAGTTCTACCATGAAAATGATAGACTTTACATACTTGATTTCATTGTTAGGTAGTACTGTTATTGTTTTCATTTCTACCCTATTTTAATAGGTTAATCTCTTCTAAATATATCCCTGGTATATACCTTCTCCTTGACATCGTCTAGACATGCGTCATAGCGGTTAGCGATGATTGCATGGCTTTCCGTCTTGAAGGCATCCAAATCGTTAACGACCTTGCTGCCGAAAAAAGTGCTGCCGTCTTCAAGTGTCGGCTCGTAGATGATAACCTCTGCTCCCTTTGCTTTGATGCGTTTCATGATTCCCTGAATGGCAGACTGGCGGAAGTTGTCGGAGTTGGACTTCATCGTGAGGCGATAGACGCCTATCACACAGTTGTGCTCCTTGGCGGTGTCAAAGCTGTTGTCGGCTGCATAGCTATAATAACCGGCTCGCTTCAATACGGCATCTGCAATATAGTCCTTGCGAGTGCGGTTCGATTCAACGATTGCCTCGATAAGGTTTTCCGGCACATCTGCATAGTTTGCCAAAAGCTGTTTGGTATCTTTTGGCAAACAATAACCACCATAGCCAAAGCTTGGGTTATTGTAATGAGCACCAATTCGTGGATCAAGACCTACACCTTCTATGATAGCTTTGGTATCAAGACCTTTGACCTCAGCGTATGTATCAAGCTCATTGAAATAGCTTACGCGAAGGGCAAGATAGGTATTGGCGAAGAGTTTCACTGCCTCGGCTTCCTTCATGCCCATGAACAAGGTGTCAATGTTCTCCTTGATGGCTCCTTCCTGAAGAAGTGCAGCAAATGTTTTGGCTGCCTCTTTCAACATCGCAACATCGGTAACGGCATTGATGGCTTTGTTTTCTTCTGCAAACTCAGGACGCTCAATAATCTTAGGATAGCCTACGATGATACGGCTTGGATAGAGGTTGTCGTAGAGTGCCTTGCTCTCACGAAGAAACTCTGGTGAGAAGAGGAGGTTGAACTGCTTTACTCCCTTTTTTGCGTATTTCAAATAGAGGCTGCGGGTGTAACCCACAGGTATGGTGCTCTTGATAACCATCACGGCGTCTGGATTCACCTCCAACACCAGGTCAATTACTTCTTCGACATGGGTTGTATCGAAATAATTCTTTACGGGGTCGTAGTTGGTTGGTGCTGCGATCACCACGAAGTCGGCATCCTTATAAGCCGCCTTGCCATCAAGAGTAGCAGTAAGGTTGAGTTCCTTCTCTGCCAAATATTTCTCTATATAATCGTCCTGTATCGGCGATATACGATTGTTAAGTTTCTCCACCTTTTCAGGGATTACATCCACTGCCGTAACATGATGGTGCTGAGACAGCAATGTAGCTATGCTCAGACCTACGTAGCCAGTTCCGGCTACCGCTATTTTTATATCATTGAAGTTGTTCATCGCTATTTTTGTTTGAAACTATTCACTTATTTGTATCTAAAGTTTGAGGGTGAGATAGTTTATTCTAATCCTAATTTGTGGAAGAAAATTTTATTGCGCATTGTCGCATCATCAATCACTTTCTTAAATGACATGATTTCTACATATGCGTTATAGCTTGATACATATCCAAAATAACCTTCATCATCAGGACTGACTGTCAGATTGGATTGCTCTGCGAACTCTCTGATTTGCGAAACTATATCACAGACAATATATACATAAACTGGCGTAGATTGCCTGTTTACTTTGACAGGTTCGATGCCATCGGGCATTTCATACTTTCCATCAAGTATTTTTCTTGAATATCTGAGAGCTTGCGAGATTGGATTATCTGCATCAGAATAATCCTTCCTTTTAGGTCTCTTGAATTCGATTACGGTTACAGGAGACGTGATGCTGTTTTCTCCATTTCTGAAAAACATCCTCTCGTTATAGAAGACCACTACATCTGGCTCCTTGTGGTCTTTTTTAGAAATCACTTTATCTGACGCAATGTAATGACTAAACACAAGTCTTTCATCCAAGAGCCACAAGTTATGATCTTCATAATCAACCTCTCTATCATCCTTTATCATAGGGAAGAACAAATTATGAAGTTCACTCTCTAAGTGAGCACTACCAGAATCTGTTCTTTTGCGAAGTTCATTATAGAGGTCTATAACTTTCTTCCTGCTACAAACATAATGGGCTAAGTCATTCTTGCCTTCATCTGTTACTTTTGAAAACAAATCTTTGACCTGCTCCTTTATATTGTCTGTATTTATATCTTCTTGCGAAGCCAGAAGATCATTTATCTCAATACGAGACTTCTGTTCTTTCTCAAATTTAATTTTCTGAAATCTTAGTTCCAAATCTAAATCTGATATTCCTAAGGGGAGGTTTTCCATGTCCAGGTCTTTCAACAAGCTCTTGTTCCAAGGTGCTATACTCGAAACATAATCCAGTACTTTTTGTTTCTTTGCCTGAAATTTTTCTTGAATGTAATCCTTGAAGAATTTCTTCGTTATAAGACTAGCTTCTCTTTCGATTCGTTCAACGGATATGTCGGCAAAAATGTCTTCTTCATTATGGGCTAATGAGAAATCACCTCTTTCTGTATCAACATGGTCATCCAAATATTTTCCAATTACATAGGAACGGATAGCATAATTTCTTTGTTTCCCATTTTCTATATCAATCAAAGTATCTTTAAATTCAGGAACATAATTGTGTATGGGGCTATTTGTAACCTCTCGGCGGTGTGCTGTTAAAATCACTTTATTTGCCAAAGAGGAGAAATAGACTTTATACGATTTTACAGTAAATCGATGCTTTGTATGCTTTTTATCTTGTAATACGAAAGATTCTTCTTGAACAAACTGGATTGTATCATTCTTGCTTACAAAATCATTTAAGACAATAGGATTAGTTCCATCACTCTCTTTCAATGTTATAATAGGCATGCCTTCTGTATTATCCACAAAAAACACCAAAAGGCGTTCCACAAGTTTTCTTGCTATAACATTTAACCCATTGTCGGCATTATAACCTTTCACTGCGGATTTCAAATGAAGTATTGTCTTGCAAGCAACAATCTCTTCTTGACACAATTCATTAGTTTCATTCTCGATAATTTCTTCATTGTGACCAAAGTCAAAAGTTCTATGCCAATACTTATTTTCAAAACAATAATAACTGTCAATAGACACTTTTTTAAAATACTTGAGATACATAAATCTTCCAAAACCTTTTCCACCTGATTCGTATTTATGTCCTGATAGATAGGTATCGAAAGAGTCTCGATTTGCGTCAGTAAAGCCAACTCCATTGTCTATGACATCAAAGCCAATGATAGAACCACAAACAGAATCCTCTTTATCATTAAAGCTTTTCTGACCATCTCTGATAGCTATAATATCAATAGAGCCATTAGGACGCTTGCCTATAGAGTCTATAGAATTACATACAGCCTCAATTATTGGGGTCAAATATGTTGTTTGGGCTTTAATGCCTTTCACTATTCCAGAAATATTTAACTTGCTCATAGTATTTGTTTAATTACTGTCCCGTTAAAGTAGACTAATCGCTCTTTGAATTAATTGAAATACAGTCTTTTGAAAGAGAATTCAGATGTTAGACGATTTGATTTCTTAACTAAGCAGCATCATATAAATGCCTGCTATATTCAAAGTCTACATTACTAATATCAAAGAACTTTATCATCCTTTTTAAATGGCTATTTGAATAATCATTTAACTGATCCCAAGTTTAACGGGACACCAATGATTGTCATTTTATAAATAGAGACAAATGAAGAAATTAAATACAACCTTTGTGTTTACACTTGAAAGTAACTTTAACAAGATTGTACTGCATATTTTGACTATTTGATTTTTGCGTATGTACAATATTAAACTTTTGCGGTTATTATGGAGATTCCTCCACCTGCATAAGCTCTTTTCATTGCATTAAGCATTGAAAGAATATTCACCTCATTCATACCTAAACGCCGAGGACCAGAATCAAGATATATGAGCTTATCATTCTTTTTACAAATATAAATACCATCATGTCCTACACCAATGTTTCTGTTTTCATCATAAAGAACGCCATAATCGAAGAAAAACATGATGTCCGAATCTTGTGATACGGCATCCAATATGGATTCGAAGTTTAGTTCAGACAATTCGGAAGCCTTTATAAACGTTTCTTTTAGCTTTATATTATTTGCCTCGAAAAAAGAGTTCAACCCCTTTTGGTCCAAATGAATACCAATATCGTGAACTTCATTTGAAGCCTTGACATTCTGAAACTTCTTACACATTTCTACATATTCTTCAGTAGGAACAGTTACACCAAAGAAATCTGCTATAGCAATTTGATCAAAGTTATAGCCATGCTTTAGCAAGATACTTTCCAACGAAGAAGTTACACAGCAATAAGGTTCAGACTCTATCAATCTATATTGTCGCATATTCCAATCAGTTTACAGTATAACTGAGACCAAGTTTCCATATTTTCATAGAAATTTATTAACTGTTTTTTATGTATCCATTCACCAGTCATTTTCTCTTTTTCATTTATTTCTATGTGCTTATTCGAGACATTTATATGATACAAGACACCTAAATGCACTTGCCCAACTTCTGAAAGATCGTCATTTATAAAACCTATTGGTCTTATATTCTCTATTAGGCAATCAGAAAAGACTTTAACTTCCTCATTCATTTCACGTTCTAGTTCATGATGAAGATAATTTGTATCTATCTTTTCTCCAAAAGGATTCATGTGTCCCCCGACTCCCAAAGAACATTTGTTGTGAAGTCGGACTTCAGTTTGCCTATTTAAACGCTTAAACATATAAACTTCATCCATATGACAAATCACAGCATAAGGTATGATTTGTTTGAAAGAAGGATCTTCTTCCAATTCATTTCTATGTTTAAACACTCCATATTGTAGAAGTTCATCCATAATAGAAGCGTCTAACGCTTTAATTACTCCTTTTTTTTGATAACTTATAAGATCCCATACCTTTTCTGTAGGTATGGCCAATGTTAATTCATTCTTCATTTTTGTCTTGATAACTAATTGTTGGCTTTTGCGAATGACAATACTTACCATTATATGCCACTTTATTAGAGGATGTTTTGAATATAAACATTTGTGCTATTGGTGCACCATTCAAAATTTTAACTGTAGCATTGCCCATATTACATATTTCAAATGTCACACGTCCTTCAAAGCCTGGTTCTACTTGTCCATCGCTACAATGAACTGATATAAACAACCGAGCCAAAGATCCTTTTGTTTGGAGTAGCCCCATGTAACCTTTTGGCATTTTAACAAATTCCTTAGAACATGCTAAAACTGCTTGTCTTGGAGAGAGAACCAACGCATCCTTTAACACTTCCTCTTTTATACATTCTTTAGGAACAGTCGTGCCATACACAACTTCTTGCCCATTTGGGACATCCAAACGTACAATTTCCTTACTTAAAGTTAAGGCTATAGAAAACTCATCTAATGCTGTTAGCGGGACTAGTGATGTTTGCTCTATCAACCCTTTCAAATTTTCAGATACAACTATCATTGCTTAAACCAATTTAAAATAAAAGGAATGGCATCTGTTTTTATCCAATGTAATGCAATTACTGCGGAAAGCGCTAATGATAAGACCTTATACCAATTGTTTGCCAACCATTCTCTAATTTTACTCCATAGTCCAAATGTAGATAATGTCGGATTAGGGTTTTCTTGATAATCAGCCAAAGGTGACATTAAGGTGCAATCACCATCCATAAAGAATACAGTACAAAAAACATCATCAGGCTTAATTGTAACAGAGGAACGTCCACCATTGAAAAAACATACTTTCAAGTTACCACTATATCCTGGATCTATTTTTCCAGATGCCACTATGCAGCCTTGAAATATATAGGTACCCTTACCTGTCACAAGCCCAAAAACATTCAATGGTAAGACAAACTTTTCCTTGGAATATATCACAACTGATTGCCGTGGTTTTACCTTTATTCCATGCTCGTCGATTCGATAAGTACGACTATCGCCTGGTAATAGGCATATATCCCCGACCTTTAGGTCTATAGACATAGGATTACCTTCTGCAATATCTATATTAGAGTCTGTATAGATGAGACTTTCAGCAGACATCTTACTTGCCTCACATTCGTCTCTTTTTGAAGATAATCTGGTTTTTAAATCTACTATTGCCATAAACTATTATAAATTTGCTTGAACATATTTTACCATACTTTTTTCAAATGTAGAAAGTGCAATTTCATCAACATTCAGTTTCTTTAAAGAAGCTATTGCTGAATCTATACTCTCATTAGAGATGTATTTTTCTATTTTAGTAGATACTTGAATAGGTAAACCACATTCATCAAAAGGTATAACATAAGGTTTTGTGAAATAACATTCCACATATGATGCATAAAAAACATAATCACATAACGCAAGTCCTTTTCTTTCGTTAGTACTCAATTTAAAGCATAACCCTTTGTATAGGCACTTTTGCAAGTGCCTATATATTGAGATGTTAAAAATTTTACGTGCTTATTAACTATTTCATACATTTTACACACAAGTGATTTTCGGCTGCACTCGGCATAGCTCAAACAAGTTTGGCTCTGCACTCGTTGGCATGAAAATTCTTCGCTCAACAATCTGAAAGCAAGCTTTTATTGTTATCACTTATCGAAAAAGTTACAAATCTTCACTGTTGTACATAATTCAAGGTTTAAATTCAGCAGCAAAGAGATTTATTCTGATATAAGTGCTAATTTGAGGGGTTACAATAAATTTTTATATTAATCTTCCACTCTCACGCAATCGTTTCTTGAAACCTTGCAACACTGTATCAGCCCATTCTTGAAAGTTTTCTTTCATCTCCAGTTTTTGCTTTTCATCAAAACTGGAATAGGCTATCTGTTGCTCTATACATGTCTGAGCCGTTTCCTTAACTAAGTCCAGCGCATGTTCTGTCACTTTGCAATTGGTAAGTTTCTCGCCTATTTGGGCGCAGAAGTAGCCTTCACAAAAAGCTTTACAATATTCTTTTGCTGTCATAAGTAAGTGATCTAAATTATTTACTTAGTAATGGGTAATCAACTAACCTAATGATTAGTGATCATTGATTAGTAATTACTTGGCAAGGTGCGTTGTGGTCTCCCGCAGATAGCACGGATTCACACAGATGCTATTTACTTAGTAATCAAATCTTCACTGCTGTACATAATTCGATGTTTTAAATTCAGCAGCGAAGATAATTATTCTGATATAAGAGCTAATTTGAGGGAGTACCTAACAATTTGTTAATTTCCATGCCCTTTCATCTGACGATGCTTTATTCTTGCTGCCTCACACTGAAATGTATTGACATGCATATAATTTCCATTAACATCCTCGTTAGCATTCATGATCAAGCATGTATTACAATATTTTTTATCGGGACATGAATTACATTTCGTGAAATCTTTAAATTCTAAACTTCTCAAACGATTTACAATAACTGAATTTTTCCACAGTTCACTTAATGATTGTTCTTTAAGATTTCCAATTATTAAAGATTGCCATCCTTCACAAGGATAGACATCTCCAGTATTTGATATGCATAAGGAATTCTTACATACAGGACAAATTGGATCTTCTGCCTCTACTTTCTTTGTCTCAACATTTTCTTTGATTTTGTCATAATCTATTGGCATGGATATTTTCTCATGAACAATATGCTCAATTTCATCATTATCTAACCTACAAGACAAATTGCTCTTGGAAAAATCATAACATCCATATAACAAATAGTCGGAATCAGCTTCTATATTCAATGACTTTGCAAAATTCAATACATCAATATAATGCTTAAAATTCGATTTCATTATTGGACAATTTATTTGAAGAGGAACATCCCTCTCTCGAAGACGCTTTATCGCAGAAGTTGTCTTTTTAAAACTACCTCGTTGTTGCGTAATAGCATCATGTATTTTTTCGTCCATTGCATACAAAGAAGTTTGAACACTTATCAGAGGATTGTCAGATATTATATCAAGTAAATTTTCTGTTAAAAGCGTTAAATTCGAAAGCAGATTAACTGAAAAGTTATTAACTCTACATTTTTGCAAAAACTTATCAAGAGAAGGATTCAACATCGGTTCTCCTCCACTAATGGTTAAGTTGAGTACATTCATAACTTTGGATTGTCTTATAATAACATCAAACATATCCTCAGTCATAAGACTCCGTTTCTTGTAAGTAGGTATATAGCAATGGACACAATTTTCATTACATCTGCTCGAAATATCAACATGCAATCGGGTTAACCGATAATCCATTCCAAACGTGCTTTCATAAGTTTTCTGAGTTTCTAACTTATCGGAAGCCTGTAATTCATAAGGTTGGACTTTGTCGTATGAGAAATATTGATTTCTTATTTTAGCAAGATCAACCTCTTCACCTAAATAAACAAAACCTTTAGAATGTAAAAGAGTAAAAAACTTGACGGCATCAGCCTCTATTGTAGCATAAGGAATATCTGTAAACAGTTCGCACAAGCTCCCTATAATATCTTCTATCTTCTTAGGAGAATCTGACAATTGAGAATAAAACATACTACCAGTTTTCGATAATAGCAGATCCCCAACTTTCAGTCGACTCATTGATGCTGTATCATATCCAAAATTACGATTATCTGTTAGATAACCAAAATTCGGATATGCTCTATACATTATATATGGCAGCTTAAATACTATCATAATTATTTTTAAAGGTGCGGTAGCTTCTCGAGCTACCGCAGTTACCACTAAGAACGACAATTAATGCTGACCAGACGGTTTTCTTGTACAAGAAGGTCTTCCACAAGGCTTCCTCTGACAATCAGCCATAACAATTGCGCTCTCTGCTAAAATTGTTGGTTCATCATATACCATAATAGTACAGAATTAAATTAGATTACTCTGTTATAACCTTCTTCGCTGAGTAATCGTTAAGAACGAAGCGGCTTAAATATATTTATTCTCCGAAAAAGAGAGCATAAAAATCGTTTCCATAAATCTCCTAAAAGATATCAGCCTCAACCTCCAGCAAATGAAAGAACTCTACAAATAAACCTTCAGCTGATTCAAGTTACTAATGTTGTTGCATGAATGACGGCACTTATCAGAGTTACCTATCAAGCCTATCAGTGATAACGTGGCAGGGTGCGTTATGGTCTCCCACAGATAGCACAGTTTCACACAGACATTCTAAAGGAGGAATAGAAGTCTCTATTTGGTTGCTTTTATTATTGACTGACTATTTCGCACGTTATCTATATCTATTGACTGTAATTGCTTACAGGAATCTTGTTTGTTGACAGTTTTAGATTCATTATTATCAGAAGAAGATCTACATATTTCTAAAACAGAATATGAAGACAAAAACATCAATAAAACAAATAAACAACTCTTCTTCGTATCATACTTATCTCTTACTGCAAAATAGCCAATACACACAAAGGTTATCAAGATACATCCTAAAGCTATTATATAATGCATCTTTTCAGTAATAGATACGCTTCCATCGTTTCCAATGAATATGGACAAAAGACCTACTAAAAATGTGGTTATTGTTATAAATAATCCCATCTGCTCCATGTTCTTACGCTCCATATTGTTTATTTTATTTTGAGCTTCTTGAAGAGACAACACATCTTCATATTTTGCAATCTCACTTTCCAACATTGCACATTCCCAATCTAATTGGTCTCTTTTTTTTAATATCTCATCAAATTTTAAAGGACGACTAAACGAGGAAGGATGAAATATTCTATATTCTTTATTAATTTCTGTACATTCATTAAAGGTTAGCTGAAAAGCATAACACTGATTTTGTTTACACCACTCAATTTTATCATGAAACGATTCTTCCCATTGCCTTAGACATTCTATTTTCTCTATCAAGATGCTTTTGTCTACTCTATTGGCTATATCTTCTTTCAGTGATTTAATAGTATATTCGATGGCCTTTTGATATGGATGATAATTGTATATCATGCACATACTTTGGACAGATATTATCTTATCCAAACATCTTTTTATGTCATTGAATGAAAATATTTGGGGAAATTTGCATTTTAAAGAGAATAGACAATTATACATATAAACCCTTACTGAGCGAAGAGAATATTTGTTGAATTCATAGAACATGGATTCACCTTTTTCGTTATAGAAAAGTTCATATTCTTTTAATAAATTCTCCGCCTGTGTTATATTCTTAGTCACTTTTGTATAATATCTCATCAGAAGAACCATCTGTCCCAATTGAGCCCATTGCTTATTAGGGTGACTTTGCCACTGATACACATCTTCTTCTGACACATACTTTTCTGGATTAATAAATTTCAGATAATTAGAATAAACTTCATTTACAGGCTTATCTGTTCCTTTGGGAGTGACAATGATATTCTTAAAATTGAATTGATATTCAATCCGCTTATTTTTAGCAAAATGAGAAAGCTTTAAGAGTAAAATATCAATCTCGAAAACGGCTAATTCCAAATATTTCTTTACATCGCTATCTGTAGCCTTGTCTTTTGCTTTTTCTATATGTTCTTTACTTATAAGTAGGTCTCGAATTTTTCTCTTGTCGTATGAGAAACGATACTCAAATAGCCAAATGTCTATGATTGTATTAAGTAAAGCTAACCAAGAACCATTTTTGGGGAAAGGGCTATTAACTTCGATAAAGTTCAATGTACTTTTCCGTGAATCTTTAATTTCATAAATCTCAGAAGTGATATGAAAATAAAACTTTGTCAACATAATTGCACCTCTTAGTTCTACCAACAACTGCTGATAATCATTCTATAAAGAGGACTTTAGTTTGTTATTGCCCGTCTCTACAACTTCAAAAGTACACCTGTCCAACAAACGGTCAAGCCCATCTGTAGAAAACCGCAAATGGTCTCCTTGCATTATTGTCTTAGAAAACAGAACAAGCAATTGGTTTTCGGCATCAGAGATTTTATCTTTACCCTCAAAATAGCTGCTTCTGCTTTTTTCCTCATCTGTCCAAATGAGAGAATCAATCCAACCATCAGGAAATATTTTTCCAAAAAGTTTATTAACCTCTGCTATCTGTGTAATAACACGTTTCTTAGTCATAGCTTTTTTTACTTTCTATAATATCTGATGATGTTATTCTTGCTTTGTTGTGCCCTAACAATTTTGCATATTGCATAGCTATTTGCCAAACAGACCATTTATGTGTCAACTCTACCAAGTCGAATACTGGCATTGACAAATATTCAAAATGGCTATCCATAAAGTGCTTTATGGTTTCGTCCACATAACGTTTATGTTCATCAGATACGTCAGCAAACATTGCTGACATCAGAGAGTCACAAATACAAATATTTCCTTCAAAACAGATATGCTGAAAAGAACGGTTTTTCATTGCTTCATAAATATCCATCTCAACAGGTCCGTAAGGAAGTGCATAAAAATTGTCAAACACACTTAACAATCTCATATCCTTATTTGTAGCCTCCCATGCACAAACAAGGAAAAGGATTTTTTGCAAACGCAATTTTGTGAAAGCAGGAACTTTAGTTCCTGCTTCTTCTATGGATTTCTTCCATTCATTCAAACGGAATACCAAATATTCAAATAATAAAATCTTATTCATATTGTTAAAACGATTGAGAGTCGGTAAATAGTTTTTCTAAACAACGCCATATTAAGAGTTCAAACATATTAAACATATCCTAACAATTTACACCAAATGAGTAGGCGTAGAATAGTTACCGACACGTTTGCTGTTCTCTTTTTGTTTTATGCTCTCAGCAATTTCTTTCACCTTATTGCATATCCACATATATGCTGTGGTACCTTTACTATAATCTGCTTCTGCAAACATATCTATACGGTCATCCTCTCGGAGTTTTTCCACTTGCGCAAACGCTTTTTCATCTCCTTTAGGGTATATAGCAAAAGTTGCACCGCCCCTGGCCTTTACAATCGAGAATGCAGGTATATCACTTGGACCATCTGCAATATATATCATATTTTTGAAGTCAACGCGACGTAACTCGTATGGAAGTTTAGAGTTTACTGTTATATCTTTCTCTTTGTTGACACCTTTATTTATTTCAAAAATTGCTCTAGTCTTTGTCAAGTTATCTATCGTAAAACCTATCTCATTGATGCATTTACGATCATCATCCTCTATAAGTTCACACCCCCAAATATTCTCTACATATTTCATCAATTCGGTACCGCGAACAACCTCTGCAAAACCTGTACTTACGATATAATGCTCCACTTTAATATTATACTCCTCACATACAGCATCATTCTTAAGCATTTCTTTCGTATGCTTGAAGATTTCAGGAATTCCAGCATAAAAATTTTGACGTTTGCCGTATTCTTTTAATTTGGCATTGTTCAAATCTTTGAAAGTTCCATTCTTTGCATACTTGATAAACTGATTGAGATAGATAGTATCTGGATTGACCTTAACACATTGTTCCGCCTCGTATTTCTTCGGAAGTGCATTTACTTCTTTCCAAAACTTATGAGCATCAACGTTATAATCCTCAAATATAGGATCTTGCATATAGCCATCAATAAGTGTCTTATCAAAATCCCAAATTATTGCTATGATATTCTTCATTTTCGTCTAATTTTAAGTCAACAAACAATTTAGTACAAACTATTCAATCGGGGTTAACCTCATCTTTTGGATTTTACCATCTAACCTAGAATGTTCAAGAACAAATTCGTCAATTCGCTTTTCATCTTCTTCAGAATACCAACTGATTTCCCATTTTGTATCAGTTGGAGTGTGATTATATATCCAATCTATATAATCAATATCTACTGGAGATAAAGATAGCCCATAAATGTGAACATATTCCACATCTTTTATTTCCTTGAGAAAAGTTACATGTCTACAGATGTATTCGTAAGGATTTTTATGATATCCACCTAAAACTTCTATGACTCTTTCACTATCGTATTCGTTGCCATCTTCAATAATATGAGAATTGTGACCAAAGACTAGCTTTTCAGAATCATAAGCACATCCATGTATGTGTAGTATTTGTTCCTTGCTTATTCCATATAAAAATTCTAATGTTCTAGTATAATTGAAATTTATAAAGAAAGAATTTTCAGTTTCTAAATGTATGGTCTTTGGAGCAACTATAGAAGTCATTGACTCTATCCATTTCCTAAGACAATAATGTATTATATCGAACAAACCTGCCAACCTATCAGCGCATGGTGAATCCTGATCTAAAGATGGAGGCAAATTCAAATTCGTTGTCTTTCGACTCTCTTTTTCCTTTATTATCTCTTCAAATGACTTCGGAGGAGGCGTGTTTTCTAACACATATCGTTTGATGTTCAGCTTTCCTAAAGAAACCTCAAAGTCATTCCACCATTCTGAATCTTGGACACCATATGCAGATACTAAAGCGTCATATACAAATACATAATTATGCTTAAGCCAATTTCGAAAATCGCTGTATCTTGTATGTAATCCTGTGAATATATCGAATCCATTACCTATAACATACAAGTGTTTCATATTACATAAAGTATTTTTGAGAAATTGATGAGATGAATAATCTCACAAAAAGACGTCTTAGCAACGCCTTCACTTACGGATACTTCTTTACCTCTGAACCAGTCTTGTCGTCTGGCTCAGGAACGTGGTGCCGTTTTGAGAAGCGGGGTTCTCGTTGGCGATAGAAGAAGAATCCGTACCATCCGGTTTCATAAATTCTTTTCTACTTTATGTCGTTGGCTGCAAACATACGTGATGGTTGCAATCGTTTAGTAGTTGAAAATGATATAGCGTTCATAAATACCATTCAATTTGATGCGGTCTCTTGCAAAGAGACTTCTTAAATTGCAAAGGTAGTCATTTTATTTGAATTAGACGGGAAATATCCCGTACTTTTTTAAGTTTCAGTTTTTTCGGAACACACTACGCAATATCTGAGTCCATGAACAGATAGCCGTAGGTGGTCAGCAGTTCCTGCTGTTCGGTCTGGTATCTGTTGCGTGTTTCTTCCGCCGGCTCGCTATCAATGAGGCGCTGCATCTCCTGAAGGACTTGTGTGCCAGCCTGCATGATTGGGGCGAGATGGCGCTGGAGCTTTTCGAAGGAGGGGGCGTAGTAGTAGCCAATCTCCTTGATGATGAAGCTGAGAATGAGCCATGCCTCGGCGGGGAGCATCCTGTATTGCGAAAGCTCCGTCAGTACATAATTGCGCAGATAGTCGATGTTCTCGGCTTGTGGGGCGACGTCCTTTGTGGTCTTTACGGGATGAAAAAAGCGGTCGATAAGTGCCTCACGCTCATGGAGGTTACGCTCGTAGAACGGTGAGCCGTCGAGGGCTGCACTGCCAGTCTGGTCGACCTCCTCAAAATGCTCTGCATGCACACCGGCGATAGCCACACTCATGCCACCGACATCCATGATAAGACGACGGTCGCGGTCGATACGAATGACGTAACCTTCGAGTCCTGCCAGGTCGCCAGAGGTGATGCGGAGGAGGATGCGGTTGCGGGCATAATAATGGAAAGGCTTAAGAAGGAAACGGATACGATCGGGCTCCGTTTCGTTGATGCGCATGAAGGGTCGCATCTGCGAATCGGGTATCACAGCCGCCTTGCCCGTACTGCAGTTCTTGCAGAGATAGGTGTTAGGGAAATTCCAGTTAAGATATTCTTGTAGTTCCTTTGGATTGCCTTGCAAAAAGACGAGTCCGCTGACAGTCTGCAGTTCCTGACGCTGCACGCCATGCTTCGCCCGCTTCTTGTAATAGCGCACGGTCTTATGCACAAAGTGTGGCACGTTGTCGGCGTTCAGTCTTGCTTCAACTTTCCTCACTTTGCTATGATGTACAAAGAGATACGACCAAGATAAAGAATTAGTACCATCCGGTTTCATAAATTCCTGTCTATTCGTTTATATGCAAAGATAGTGCAAACCGAGCGCAATAAAGCTTGCTTTAATTGCCGAGGTGCAGCCTATCTTCTACAAAGATAGACAGAACTTTTTATTTTCGCAAACTTTAACCCCCTTTTTACTCTTTTACTCTTTTACTTTTAAAACTCCCCTTTTTACTTTTTTACTCTTTTACTTTTTAATTTTTTAAGATCATCCTCACTTTTAAACTTCCCATGCTGCGAGTCGTACATCTGTTGTCCGTAGCGCCAGACGCCGACCAGAGCCACTATCAAGACATACATAAGCGAGAGCTGTAAAGCACTGATATACACGCCTTCAGCACTCACGCCGGGCAGTGAGGCGACAACCTTAAGCAGAGTGTTCATCTGCGCTACGACCCACCCCACTCCACTTGCCAGCCACTGCCAAACGACCGTCATCCACACCGCAAACCGACACAACGGCGAGAGCACGAACAAGAGCATGGCGGCATATATGATAAAGGTGGTGAGCGGCACGACGACGATGTTAGTCAGAAGGAAATAGAAGGGCACATTGCCGAAGTAGAACATCACCAGCGGCAGCACGAAGAGTTGGGCGGCGAGCGAGATGCACACAAGCGAGACGAGTTTGCCGACGAACGGGCGATGCGCATGGCGCATGTAGAAGCGGTTGTTGCGGAGCAGCACATGGCATATCACGATGCCCATCACTGCCAAGAACGACATCTGAAAGCCCACGTCCCACAGCATCGCCGGACTCGCCAGGAGCATCACACTTGCGGCAAGGGCGAGGCTGTTCGCCGTGAGATAGTCGCGCTGCAGAAAGGTCATTGAGGCGTAGACACTGAACATCGCCGCCGAACGCACTATGCCCGGCGACATGCCTACCATCAAGGCGAAGGTCCAGACGAGGAGAAGCGTTACGAGCAGTCCGCCCATCGTGTTGCGGCGGCGCCCGAGCAGCAGTGCAATCATGGCGTAGATGATGCCGAGATGTAGTCCGGAGAGGGCGAGCACGTGCGACACGCCTGCCTTCGAATACGTATCGCGTAGCTCGGCGCTGACACCTGTCTTGTCGCCGAGGGTCATTGCAGCAATAGTGGCGTACGAATCTTCGGAGAGGGCGCTGCCCTTCAGTCGGTTGAGCAGGTCGTAGCGCAGCGACTGCAGCGAGAGAGCGAGACGGTCGATTCGCGGCATAGCTTCGAGGCTCACCTCCGCACGTTTCCACTTGCCTGAGGCGACGAACGTGCGAGCCACGATGCCGCGCACCATGCGCTGTCTGCGCCAGTCGAAACCGCTGCGCTGGGCGTATGTGTCATCGAAACCGCTGAACACCGACTGCGCTTCGATGCCGTCGCCTATAACAATGTGGTTCAACGAATTAGGGTTCTGAAAATAAGCGTTCAGTCTATGTCCTGCGAGCCGTCCACTCACAACGGCAAGCTCGCATTTCATAGAGCGTCGCTTCTTGATAGGTTGCGACACGACAACCGCCTCGTACACTTCTTCTTCGCCCGTGAATGCACAGCGCAGACTGTTCTCGTACGACGTAATGCGCCACGCTCCGCCCACTATAACAATGCCGAAGATCAGCAATGTCTGCATCATTTCGAGGCGTTTGCTCACGTGCAGCAGAACAAGTAGCGAGAGCAGACCGACGAACAGCCACCGCCACAGCGCAACGGGCACAGCGTCTGCCGTCGCATCGCCAATGCAGATGCCAATGAGCAGGCATATTGCGATGCGAAGGAAGGTATGGAGCTGTAGTTTGCCGTTGAATTTCATTGTTCGGTCAGTAGGTTTCTATACGCAGCGGTAGGGAAAAACATCACTTGCACGTAGAGCTTGGACACACTGCCTTGAACTCGCACTTCTCGCAGTGCGCCTTGCGGCTTGTGCAGATGTATCTGCCGTGCAGTAGCAGCCAATGGTGTGCCTTCGCAAGGTCGTCAGCAGGAATGTGCTTCACGAGCTGCTGCTCCACCTTCAGCGGCGTGTCTGCCGTGCGCGGCACGAGTCCAAGGCGATGACTCACACGGAACACATGCGTATCGACGGGCATCGCAGCCTCGCCGAACGCCACAGCCAGCATCACGTTAGCCGTCTTGCGCCCTACGCCTGGCAAGCGCAGCAGACTGTCGAAGTCGTGCGGCACTTCACCCCCGTATTCGCTCTGTATCATGCGAGCGAGTTCTACGAGATGGCGAGCCTTGGCGTTGGGATAGCTCACGCTCTTCACGTATTCGTACACCTCAAACTCGTCGGCTTCCGCCATGGAGCGTGCGTCGGGATAATGGGCAAAGAGTTCGGGCGTCACCTGATTGACACGCTTGTCGGTGCATTGCGCGCTGAGCACAACGGCAACGAGCAGCTGGAACACGCTGCCAAACTCCAGTTCGGTTGTCACTTCGGGATGGATGCCGCGGAAGTAGTCGAGCACATATTTATATAGTTCGCTTTTCTTCATCTTGTTGTTGGTTCTATTTCGGATTGTTTCTGTAATACTGCGATGCAACATTCGTATACACCATATTTACTTTACTTTATATGCCGTGCCGTTCAGTTTCACAATATACACGCCATGCGAACGCTGTGGCAACGGCAGCTGCATATCTGTAGCCGTAACCGTTGTACGCAGAATTATTATGCCTGCAGCGTCATAAACAACAATGCGGTCGCCAACAGACGCGTTATATATACTGAGAGTTGAACCGCACAGAGCCACTAAAGGCTGCTTGCGGTTGGCACATTCCACAGACACTACACCACCTTTAATTGGCACGAGTGTGCGCTGATTGACGGTAATGTCAGAACCGCTACCAACAACCGTAGCCTCAGGAATGCAAAGCGCATAGCTATCAGAGTCATTGAGAGGGAAACCGGCAAAGTCGGCCTCAACGCTATACGCCTTGTCGCTATGCGAAAGCACGGCTGTAGCCTCTTTCAGCACATTACCGTCAGCATCAACCAACTGAAGGCGTGCATTCGGAGCGAGCTGCACAGGTGTGGTATACGTTACGTTCACCTCATCAAGGACTGTAAGCGCAGAAGCACCGACAACGCTACACGACTCATATTCTATCGGGGCGAACGTACTATGATATTTGCCCACAAAATCTTTTCGAACTTCCTTATTCACAATATCCTCACGCTCAGAATGCACACTGCCCTTCGGCAACACGAACGAAAAACATATGTCTTTCTCAAAGTTGAGTTCTTTACCAAACTTGCTTTCCACATATCCTAAATCAAAATCGCCGAACCTCTCTTTTGCCGTGAAGCGCATTATCTCAATGCCATTGCGCAAAAGCGACATCTCAGCATCGTCGAAAGCCCATACATACAAATAGAACTTGAAAAGGAACGACTGTGCCGTTGAAAAATTATTATTATAAAGGTCAAAATACTTGTCGTCTGCCTTATCGAAAGTGTCGCATACACGAATTTCTACCGCAGCTTCTTCATTAGCAGTTGCCGGGTCACCGTTTCTATAAAGCACGCCGGCGGGTATAACAGCCCTGTACGTCTTACCGACAGGCAAATCGAGTCCGTCCTCGAACTCTATGAAAAACTTGTCACAAGGCACTTTATATGTATGCAGTTTCTGTTTTGCAAATACTTCATCACCACTGACAATATAAGCATAAGCATCGTCTGTAGCAACCAAATCCTCATTGAATTCCCACTGCAACTTATTCACGCCTGTGTATATTTCAAGAGAAGTACCGAAGCTCCGTTCAATAACATTATGATCCGAGCATAAGACATACTTAACCGCACTAATGCTTTCCGCAGTTCTTGCCGACATATTATTCACAAACAAGAAAAGCAATGAAAGTATAAAGGTCAAAACGATCCAATCATTTTTCACTATCTTTTTCATAAAATCTAATTACTTTTAATTATACCTATATATTTAATAGCTTCTATAACAGCATCGTGTGCATTAATAAGACCATAGCCATGGTATTTATCAAAAGTTCCATATATATTGTTTAAATTCAACTCCATACTTGGCAACTTTTGGGCTGTCTTTGCTATTATTTCACGAATCCTATCAACGGTCAAATATGGATTGCATTCAAGCATTAAAGCCACAACTCCTGCAACATGTGGTGCAGCCATTGATGTACCACTCATAAATCCTATACTATCGCATAATTTAGTTGAAAGAATACTCACTCCAGGAGCAGAAATGAACATTTCTTTACCGTAATTAGAATCTTCTGCATGCACGCCCAATGGTACGAGATTAGCAACAGTTATAACTCCTGCATGCTTTCCTGGATATGAAATTTCACCTCTATCATTTCCTGCAGATTTTATAACAACACACCCTTTTCCATTACGTCCATGAATTAAAGCACTATCAATGGCTTCAGATACAATACCTAAAGATAATGATTTCCACGAACAAGAAATAATATCCGCACCATGCTTCCAAGCCCACATTATACCTCTAGCATGAGTATATTCACTTATAGTATCCAAATCAAGAGCATCACTAATTGACATTATCTTCGCATCTGGAGCAACACCAGCAATACCGAAACCATTATTTCTTATAGCTGCTGCTATTCCAGCACAATGTGTTCCATGACTATCTTCTCCACAGTTGTAAATTCTGCTAGGAGAAGTGTTTGTTCTTGCATCATAACTGTCCTCATGAATATTGGCTGCAAGGTCTTTGTGAGTTAATTCTACTCCATTATCAACAATGGCTATAGTTACCCCACGTCCTGTCGCATAGTTCCAAGCTTTACTAACATTTATATCAACGCCTTCCTTAAATCCGTCTCCACCTGAATTATATAATCCCCATTGTTTTTGTACTTCTGGATCATAAGATATTTCTAACCCCTTCATGGCAAAATCTGGGGCACATTCTGCAAACAATCCTGTTTCATACAAAGAATTTGCAATATCAATGATTTTTGTCTTAATCGAATTAGTATGTTTTAAAACAAACCAAAGAGGCAAAAACTCACTTTGTTCCACAATACTCAAGTCATGCTGTTTAGCAACCTCAATAAGCAAATCCTTATCACATAGGGATTTCAATTTTACATATAAAAAGCCCGTTGTTTCCAAATAGTTATCACTAGAACTTGAATATGCGTCACCAACGGTTTTTGATTTGATAGGTGTCAACATACATTTCTTACCTCTTGCATAGTAAAAGGTTTCTTGCCCACATAATATGCAATTAACAAAACATACTAACATTAATAAAATAATCCTTTCCATAATAATCTTATTTAATAGTAATTTTGTATACATTATAATCTCCATTGTCAAACACAACTTTCAATATATACAAACCAGACTTTAGACTCTTTATTAAAAATTGCTTTTTACTATCTTTTGCTGAAAATATTGTCTTACCAGAAGCATCATAAACTATTATTTGCCTCCAATTATTATCACAACAATTATCTATCAATTCTTCTATCTGTTGAATTGATAGAAAACTGTTATTTTTAGCAGATTTTTTAGGTGAAGCTAATTCCTGTAATAACTCCATCTTTATTCCACAAATTACTCGACAAGAAGTTTCAGGAGTTAATGACCAACAATTGACTATATGAACATCAGATGTTTTAACCTTGTATTTTTGTTCTATATAGGCATCCGCATACGAAATACCGAACTCTTTATCTACACCATAACCAGAATCATCTGAAAACCCAACAATTCTATTGCCTGCATTGCCCTCAACAAACAACATTGGGTCACAACCGTCTACTTGCTCTCTCTTTGTCATTACCACGAAATCAGAAACATTTGCTGGAATAATACATTTTGTACCCGAATATCCAATGGGAATATCTTTATACGTTCCTAAGTCTTCCATTTCTCCTGTTAACTTATCAGATGCCATCATACTAATTGTAGCTGTAATAGAATTACAAATTCCATTACGTCTTGTTTTTACCATATACAATCCTGATTTCGGTATTTTAATGAAAAAATCGGTATAATCCATATTGGGAAAACTATTTCGTTTCCAAGCTAATCCTTGCATTTCTTCAGAAGAGGCTTTACGATATACGAGTTTAAACCGATCATTATTAACTATATCTTGCTGTAACTCCGACGTTGTTGGGTTTTGAGTTAAGTGAGGAACTGGAATTTTCTGTCCTATATAAAAAACGTCTACAGAATGAGACATTTTACAATGTGTCTTAATTCTTAACAGTTGTCCTTCAGACAAATAAATTATTTTATAAAAAGAATAATTCAAAGGCAACATTCTATCAACTAGAAGCATATTGCTTTCATTTTCAACATATAAGGAAGCATCAGCTTCTTGACCAACTTCCTCATTCATATCTTGTGTCATCTTTGCCTTCTCCAAATAATCTTTGTAATCATATGAATCAATATAAGCTGATTGATAATTATCACCAATAGATATACGTTCAATCATAGGCACTTCACAACCTTTGGCTATAACAGAAATTGCATTATCCCCCTTTTCAAGTGGTATACGTGAAGCCTGATCAATACACACAGATTGCCATCCACCATTTGAAGTGGAAATTTTTCCTGCATAATTACCGTTAACTAACACTTCATAAATTGCATTTCTACCATCAGAAAATGATGGAACCAACATCCAAAAGTTGCAATAATAAAGTCCTTTTTGCTTTACATTTACACTAAAAGTACGTTCATTACAATTCTCTACACTCATTATATTAAGTGCATCAAGAATTTCGCCATCTATTAATCGATATAAATTGCTTGCATTAGACGTCGTATTTCCTAACATAAGCAAAGCTATTAACAGAGTCTTTATTCGTGACCATTTAACCATAGAAATAGGATATTAGTGAATAATTAATCATTAAGTTTATAATGCACAAATTTATAAATTTTATTGATATGCGGCAAGAAAAGGAGTATGAATTACGTAGATTATACCTGTGCGTCTGTGTTAATTATGCCTAAATCAATGGCTGTAGTATTGGCAAGTTTCGACTGCTTGATATAAATTTGCACTCGAAACAACGAATATAGAAAACGCCTATGACTGAATTTGAGAAAATGCGCAACAGCGAGTTGTACGACTTCAGCGACGCTGAAACGATGGAAAGCATAAAGCATGCGAA
>OQWM01000533.1_pt1 | contig 24440 bp, 27 predicted proteins | sample 1691531 | NCBI WGS metagenome assembly OQWM01 (sample SAMN03418257, study PRJEB22391) | human gut metagenome | biome: human-gut; feature: organic feature; material: feces | host: Homo sapiens | place: Tanzania | collected 2013-01
CGTTATAAGAACTATAACGGGCGTGGATTGAAATATCGAACATGATACCGAAAATACCGGCCTGCTCCAGTCGCCCCCCTCGCGGGGGCGTGGATTGAAATATATAAAAAAACTATTGTTTATATGAAAATTGTGGTCGCTCCCCTCGCGGGGGCGTGGATTGAAATGCGATGTGATCCTGCTGGTCAATCCCCAGGACTATCGTCGCCCCCCTCGCGGGGGCGTGGATTGAAATGCATCCAAGGCGGAGATCATGGAAAGATATGGCTTGTCGCCCCCTTCGCGGGGGGCGTGGATTGAAATTACTACGAGGCGCAGGCAAAGGACGTTCCCGGATGGGGTCGCCCCCCTCGCGGGGGGCGTGGATTGAAATAGCCGCTCACACAGTTCCGCGCCGGTCACGGCCGTCGCCCCTTCGCCCAGTTTGCCCGCCGGGTGCGCCCTCATGTCGGCCGGAGAAGTCCAGCTTCGTGCCGTCCGTTGTGATGTACCCGGTTTCGTTCCAGCGGTACGTCTTGCCGAAAAACTCTTTTGCGGACTTCACATGGTCTTTTTTCTCCGCCTCAGAGTACGCTTTCAACGAAAACAGCGCGCCCTCGCCCAGCTTGCCTGCCGGTCTTTCGTTGTGGCCGAAATGCCGCAGAACGCTCTCCGGAAGCACGTCCGGGAAATACCGGTTGACATACGTGAGCAAATCGGATATACTGACAGTAGAACCGGTTAGAGTAGCGGGAACGCCCGTGATCTCTGGGGATAAGCTCCCAGCCGGTTCTGTTTTTGCATTTATAGCATACAGAACATCCACGGACATAACTTCGTTAGAGGCTCGATTTACAACGAACTGTACGATGTACGGCTCGTTGTTTTTGTTTTTGGCCGCGCCCATCAGAACATACGTTGCGTCCACGGTGTCCAGCTTCGGCACCAGCTCATTGACGCGCACCGCATTCTGCAAAATCTCGCCCACCTTCAAAGTAGCCGGTGCGTTTACGCTAAATCTTCGATCCAGCCCGTGCCGAAGTGCCTTTGCGCTGATGATTACGTCCGTATCTGTGTCGTTGACGTGGACGTACACGTTTCCGTTCTGATTTATACCGCCGTATTCCTTTGCTTCCGCCAGTGCTTTATCAATTACTTCTTTACGGGTAAGCCCGTCCGCATCCTCCACCACCGCCAGCGTCATATTCGGCTTTCGCACCAGTGCGTCGTAGGAATAGTCTTTCAGCATCATTCGCACACCGTCGCCCTCACCGGCGGCGGTTTTTGCTTTCTCCGCCTGCTGCGCCGCCGCGTCAAAAGCCGCCTGCCACTGCTTGGCAATGTCCTCCAGCTCGGCAAAGTCCTTGCCGTATGCCTCTTGCGCCGCCATGTCGCGGTATTTGCCGGTGAGCGCGGTTTTGACCTTGGCAAGAAATTCCTTTAAGCTATCCAGCAGCTTCTGTGCCGCCGTCCGGTTTTCCTTGGAGAACTTGGCAAACAGCGCTGCGTCGTCCAGCATATCACCGGCAAAGTCCGCCGCAAGCTCGTCCAGCACACCGTCCCGCGTCAGCGTCACGCCCTCCTGCTCCGCCGCCTCCATGTACCGCTCTACGATCTCCGCCTCTGTGTCCGCGCCGTTTTCCCGCATCTTATCTATGAACGTGACCATCTGTTCTCGCAAAGCCGCCGAGGAACTGCTGCGTACCGACACGCTCACCCGCACGGCGGTGATCTCCTTCTGCGACCCGCCCTCCGTCGGCAAGCCTGCCCCGGTGCCCCCGCTGGACTACGCCGGCAAAGCGGCGCGGGTGTTCACTGTGGTCGTTCACGATCTGGATCTGACAGCTCTGCCGGATGTGGGGCTGGACTACGACACCTATATGCCGGAGGCGGACGCACTGGCGGCGTTTATCTGTCAGGCAAGGGCGGACGGGCTGGACATCCTTTGCCAGTGCGAGTACGGGCAGAGCCGCAGCGCCGCCTGCGCCGCCGCAATTTTGGAGTATTTCGACGGCACCGGTATCTCCATCTTTGCCGACTACCGCTATTACCCTAACCAAGTGGTGTATCACAAGGTCATGGACGCGCTGACCCGGTACGGGCCGGAGACGCAGTTATCCACTTGACTTTCCCGTCAAAGCGCTTTACCATATAAACATAACCGAAGATCAGCCCCATGCAGTAGTGTACAGCTTAGAGTTTCGTACTTTGAGGAGGGCGGCGAGTCGCCGCTCTGTTTACCAAGAGGACGCACGCTTCGCAAGCGAAGCGACCGCCTGATACCGCTCCGTCGAATCGCGAATCACCATATGATTATCAATTCGACTCCGCTTACATCAGGTCACTTTGTACTGCATGGGGCTGATTCTATGTCAGGGAGGCCTCTATGAAAATCGAGAAAGATGCGGTCACCTTCGAAATGCCGGACGCAGACTTCGTGGCCAAATTCGGTATGCAGGCCGCCGCGGACATGGTGCTGGATTTTCACTGCTTCCACCCGCAGCTTCCCTTCCTGTACGACGCACGGCAGCTGGCGGCGTTTCTCTCTACCAGTAGGCAGAAGCTCCTTTACTATGCGCGGCACACGGCGGCAGCGTACCACCCCGTCACCATCCCCAAGCGTAACGGCGATGTGCGCATACTGTCCGTGCCGGACGACACGCTGCGTCGCTGGCAGCGGAAGATCTGCCGGGATCTCCTCGCCTATCTGCCTGTCGCACCGCAGGCCACCGCTTATCGAAAGGGCGGCACTCTCAGCGGCAACGCCGCGCCCCACGTGGGCAAACGGTATCTCCTGAAGCTGGATATCTCCGACTTTTTCGGCAGTATCCGCTTTGAACAGGTCCACTCTGCCGCCTTTCACACCCGGTACTTCTCCCGGCAGGTGGGCTTTCTGCTGACCGCTTTGTGCTGCAAGGACGGTGTCTTGCCGCAGGGCGCGCCCACCTCTCCCGCGCTTTCCAATCTGGTCATGCGGAATTTTGATACGAACATGGCACGCTGGTGCCAGCGGCGCGGCATCGCATACACGCGGTACTGCGATGACCTGACCTTTTCTGCCGATCATCCGCTGTTCGCCGTCTATTCGAAGGCGAAAAATATGCTGGCGGAGATGGGCTTTGATCTAAATGAAACCAAGACCCATTTTATCACCAATGCCGGACGGCAGAGCGTGACCGGACTGACCGTCAACGAGAAGGTATCCGTGCCGGCCGGCTATAAGCGCTTACTTCGGCAGGAGACCTATTACGCCCTGCGCTTTGGTCTGGCGGACAGCATTCTGCAGGGCGGCCGCGCAGCGCTTCGCACAGACGGCGTTCCTGATACGGAGCGCTACCGGCAGCAGCTATTGGGCAGGATTCAGTATGTGCTGCAGATCGAGCCAGGAAACCGCTGGTTCCGCGAAGCAAAGCAAAAGCTGCTGTCCTGCGATGACCTCCCGAAGGTCTGACGCCTATTCTTTAATTACAGCGTGGTCATTTCTGCGCCAGTGCGCAGCGGGATGTCCCGTGGAACTTCAGCAGGATAGCAGGTGCAACATCTCAAAAGCGGTAGAATCGGCATTTCTGTAATTTTTCAGATATGCCGACATATTGCTTGATGCAGCCGTAAAACTTGTTTTCCTGTTTTGTGAATGATATACTCAGGACAGGGTTACCAGACAAATTGTGCAGAGAGGGGAATCGGCATGGTCAACCTTTCCAAGTCCAAATACTGCGCGCTGTGGCAATGTCCGAAGATGCTGTGGCTCCGCAAATATAAGCCGGAGCTTGCCGAGGTGGACAGCCATACGCTGTCCATTATGGAGACCGGCAACGCTGCCGCGAGTCAAGGCTATTGAGGTATTAAAGGAAGAAGGGGTGTGACCGATAGTCACACCTCTTCTTGTTGTTTGCATATTCGCGCAGGCAGTGCTACCCCTGACTCACAGCGTCCCACGCTTCCGCCAGCAAAGCAAGGGATTTCCACATCCCAGAGAAAAGCAGGTGGCCTTCCCTGTTTCAGGGATACCTCTTCCGTGCCGGAGACGTCCATGTGATATTCTTTTGCTTCCGCACTTTGAATGCATGCAGCACAGCAAGAGCAATCGCCGCTTGTACAAGGGTGGTAATTAAGATAAAAGCCATACGAAGCCTCCGAATGTAAGTACGTACCAGTTTCCGTGAGATATATGAGTTACTGCTGTCACCTGTATGCATGCCATGGAAACTGGCAAAACAGTCTCACTTTTCGCCCTTGTGAAACGCTCTGATAATTACAAATGCGGCAATGATAAGAACAACAATAGGAATTATCTGCTTGAAAAATGGGATATCCAGGACTTTATATACCAACACACTTAGGCTTGTGCCGGCAAGAAGTCCCGCCACCAGGAGAAGTACTCGTTTACGATCCATTTTCTAACACCTCACATCGTTACAAGACCTCCTTCATTTCTTTTTGGCAGCCTTTTGCACTCCGCCCCACCACCATACAAATTCCGTATACAAGGGCGTCTGTCTGTGTTCTTCAGAGTATTTGCGGACATTGGTCTGAATCTTTTCATACAGGCGTCTGTCGGCAGGAGTGTCAAACTTACTCCATCCCGGGATAGTATCTTCCTTGGTGATGCACCTTCGATAATTGGCAATCGTATAACTGTCCAGCGGCATATGACAGTGAGAGAAAACGGTGTCTTCATATTTCTCGGCGCCATGGCAGCAATAAAGATATTTGAATGCCATGTTGACGATTTTCTGTGCATGGCCAAACGTGACCCGATAGTGCAGCATCTGCGCCATATCATCCATGAAGCTTTGACATAATTCCCTGTGGCATTCATCGAAATCAAGCGAAACGGCGCTTGAAAAAACTCGCGCTACCTTGCTTGCAAGACGTTCAAAGACTGCACGCCGTACACAGCAATACTTTTCGCCGGTAGTATTGCCCCTGTTGAACGAATCTTCAATGCCATGGCAGGTGCGGCAAAGATCCAAATATCCTTCTTCCACAGCATCCGCAAAAACACCCTCACGGTCGATGTCCCAAAGCGCATCGCCAAGCGTCTTCGCGTGCGCTCCCCCTTGATAAAACGGTCCTTTTTTAATGACTCCTCTGAAATCCGCCTTCATTTGCTCCAACTTCTTACTTTCCATAATTTCCCCTCCATAAATATATTATTTTGGATACAATGCTGGAAAAGATCACTTTTATCATATCACACACTTCCCGGTAACGCAACACGCCCCTTACCCTTCACCACCCCAGCCGTCATCCAGATGACACCTGTAATGGCGGCTGTTGTCGTATCGAAGCAGCGGCTCTGTCGTGATGGCAAAGGCCGCCTGTATCTCCGGCAGCAGGGACAGCGGAACACGAGGGCTCATGTAGATCACCGGCTGTCCCCTGTTGTCCGCGTCCACCCTGCCGCGAGGATAGTAATTGTACGGCTTGCCGCGGGAACCGTGAAGCTGCTCCCACAGCTTCTGGTGGTTATATGTGACGCCGGATCGGGCGGTGCCCTCGGCGTATACCCCTTCCGCAAACGGGTACGCCAGCAGGACGCCGTCGATCACCCAAAACACGCCGCGATGAAAAGATGCTGTCCCGATGAGCCATTCCTCCCTTCTGTCGGCGGAGAAAGCATCAGAGATTCCGCTTCCACTCGCTCTCCCAGTAGTCCTTCGACTGCTGGTTTTTGGCCAGCTTGATCTGATTGGCCGCATACTCACGCCGGCGGCGGCGCACGTCCTCCGTCTGCCGGGCCTTATCGGCTTCTATCCGAACCTTTTCGTCCGCCCGCCGCTGCCGGGCCTGCTCCTGCTCCAGCCGTCTGTCAGCTGCCCGCGCCTGCTCCTTCTGTGCGGCGATCAGCCGTTCGTTGGTGGCGCGCTCATTCTCTATGCGCTGCCGCTCCAGCTCCTGCATCTGCTTCTGGTGCAGCTCCTCGCTCCGTGCCTGCTCCCGCAGGATGGCGTTCCGCGCCGCCATCGCATCCATCTGGGATTCACGGTATGCCTCCTCCTTTTCCTCGCGGATCGCCAGATTCAGGGCATCTGTCAGGCTGTGGGCCCGCCGCCCCCGCACGATGGCGGCGATCTCACCGGCCAGATAGCGGTAGTTTTCGGGCAGAAGGTCAAAGGACTCCATCTCCGTCTCCGCCGCAGTACGCCACGCCTGTTCGTCTGCTTCGAACCGGGCAATCTCCTCCTGAACAGGGTGCACCTCTGCGTCGTACTGCTCCTTCGCCGTCTGGCGGAGCATCCGCACATCCGCTGCGCTCTCCTTATATCGTGCGTCGAAATTTGCACACGCATCCAGAAATGCGGTATCGGTCTCCGCGCTGCTGTTGAAATCGAACTGCCGGTCCCAGCGTGTCTGCGCCTGTTTCAGCTTCAGCGATGCCTTGCCGTCGCCGCGCATGGTCAACGCGCCGATGGCAAGGCAAACGCACCCGACGATCATGCCGAACCGCGGCGCATCCGGTATGGCGATGGTCGTCATCACGGCTGCCGCCGTCAGGACACAGCAGGCCAACCACAGCACGCAGCTCGCAGGCTCCCACGCCGTCGGGACGCGCTCCTCCGCCATGACCTCACCGGGCAGCTCGCCGGGTGCACCAGCGGCAAGCACCTTCTCCATCGCTCTGCCGCGCACCTGCACATCCCCCACATACTTCTTCTCCACGCTGCGCCGCCGCTCCAGCAGCTGCCGGTAGGCAGGGTTGTCCTCGATCTCCTTACGCTCCTCGTACTCCTCGTTCAGTTGGGAAATGCGCTCCAGCATCTCCGCCGCCTTTTCGCGGGGCAGGCTGCGCTGGGGCGTTATCGCAAAAGCGTCACCGTAAGTACTCATAGTTCCTCCTTGACTCCGTATGTGTTGGTTGGGCGGCGTTACTCGCTCCACAGCATGGTGCTGGATATGTTGGGCTGGATCTCCCACACCTGACGTGGTGCGTCTCTTGTCACGCAGTAATAGTAGAAGGGACTTCGTGCGCTTTTCCAGATATCGCACGGCGCGCCGTCCAATGTGCCCTCTCCTTGATAAGTAAAACGCTCCGACACCTTCTCCCTTGGGTTCTCAGAGGCGTCCAGCATGGCGCGCAGGCAGTCCCAACCGTTGCCCATATCCGGCTCCGGCGCACTGTTGACTGCGTAGATCGACAGCGCCTTTCCGATGGCGAAGCAGGCGAGAAGCACCAGCAGGAGCGTCACGATCACCCTTCCCGCAGACATTTGCTGCTTATCCGGCGTGTCTCTGCGCGTTTTTGCGGTGATGTCGCCGTTCTTCTCCGCCGCAAACTGCAGGTTTCCCTGCAGCAGGTCGTCATGGAGGTATCCGAGATCCGCCTGCTGTTCGCGGAACGGCTCGCAGAAAAGCGCCCGCAGGGAGTAGGGGCTCATGAGCGCGTCACCGCCGAACAGCCAAATGATCTGCCGCTCGATACGGTACAGATAGAGGTCACAGTCCTCCGCACTGCTGTCCTGCAGTTCCTCGTAGGCCACCCGCCGGACGGACGATATGCCATGGAGTGCGCAGAGGAGCTGGTCTGTGATCCACCAGCGGCAGCCGTCCTCCTCCTGCTTGGTGACGCTGCGGGAAAATCCCCAGCCCGTGGACAGAGAACGCTCCATCTCCTCCGCCGGCTGAAGTGTTCCGTCCACCACCAGCTTGATAAATGGGTTAACACTGTCTTGCAGGATCGCCGGCCAGCCGGCAAACCGGCCGCCCGCCGCATCCATGCTGTCCGCCATGATGTAGGCCAGCTTGTAAAGCACCCTGTCAGGTGTTTTCTGGCCGATCCCGCGCAGGTATTCAAAGAAGTATCTGGTTTTCTCACCGGTGGTCCCGGAGGAGGCATAGGCGCGGTGCCCATCTTCGGAAAAGAACCACTCCGCTCTGTTCCTTTGTGCAGTCTGTTCCATCTGAGTATCCTCACTTCTCTCACAACAGTTGATAGCTTTTTGGAAGGATGCCTGAAACCGAACTTCGGCCTCCGGGGAAAGTTTTCTTGCTTTGTCCGCAGCGAATACATTTTCTTCCAACCTTATACCATGGGCTCATAACGGATAACAAAGGAAATAACCGGCCTCCGCTCACCACACTGCACACGATGGGAGACCCCTGTCGGAAGTTTTGAAAAAATTGCTGCGGTCAAAACAACGGAACGGACTTACACGGGCAGCTCGAAGGTGTCCTGCTGGTTGGCTGCGTCCAACGCCATCTGGGCGCGAGCCAGCTCGTCCGCCGCCTGCTCATAGTCGGCCTCTACCGCCGCGATGTCGTAATTGGCGTAGGAGTAGTCGATCAGGTCCGTGCGGCGACCGTACTGCTCCTCCGCACGCTCCATAGGCAGGCGGTTCTTCATCGCCGCCAGCTTATTCTTGCGGCGGGTAAGCTGGGGGATGTACACCAGCATCTCGTCAATGGTCATGTCGAAGCCGGGCACGGTGTGGGTGGCGTTGAACAGGTTGATGGCGTGCTTGATGCGGCGGATGCACCGCTCCAGCTCCGCCAGACGGCGCTGGGTGTCCGCGTAATCATAGGCGGGGCGCACGGATTCCACATTCTCGCCGGCGGCGGCGCGAAACTCCCTGCTGCGGCTCTCCTTCTCCCGCAGGGACACATATTCATCGGTCAGCTTCTTCAGCCGCTTATTGGCCTGTGCAGAGGTATACTTCATAGCCATTCGTCCTCTCCCTTCCATTCCTCTTTGTTTGTGTTCTTCTGGTTCACGCCGCGGTCATACCGCCGCCCTCCGCCTGCGGTACAGCGCGGCGGGTACGATCCCGACCACGGTCTGTTCCGCGTCCCCGGCGTGAAAGCGCTCCCGCGCAAGAAGATGCTCCACCTCCGCAATGGCGGCACAGATGTCCCGCTCACTGGGCGCTGCCGCCCACGGCACCTCATAATAGTGATACCGCCCCTTGACGCCCGCGTACCTGGCGGCGTCACAGTGGGGGGATAGCATCGCCTGCAGATCTTCCAGATAGTACGTCAGCGTTTCCTCTCGGCTTGGATAGCCGCAGCATGACCGCTCCTGATATGACCGCTCCAAGGCGGCGTTTGCATAGTATCCCATATCACACCTCACTCCACATAAAATTCCTCCAGCGTATCCAGACACAGGCAGCCCAGTACGCCACTGTAGACCGCACCGCAGTCGATGGCAATGTGTCCGTTGCCGCGCCAGATACGCCCCCTCGATGCCTTGTCGATAAGGCTGGTAACGGTATGGCCGGTGACGATGATGCGGTCGGGGTCATAGCATATCTCATACTCCGGCTCCCCCATGAGGAAATCGCAGACGCGGCAGCTCTCCGGATGGCGCATTTTGCGTTTCCCCGGCACGGTATGCGCCAGAAAGAAGCTGCGACCTCCCGCCTGCGCCTCCGCATAGACCGGCAGACTGCCGAGGATACGCAGCACCCGGGCGCGCACCGCGTCAGACCGGTTCCAGAAGGCGCGGTATGTCCTGTCGCCGCCGTCCTCCATCCACTCGTGCCACCGTTCAAAGAGCCTTACGGGCATGCCCTCATTGTCCGGGTCGCGGGGCAGGAACTCCAGCGCCGCCTGCTCGTGGTTGCCCCGCAGGAGGATCACATTCTTCCGCGACGCCGCATCCAGCAGGACGCGCAGACCGCCGCTGCCGCGGTCCGTCACGTCACCCAGAATGTACAGCGTATCATTGTCACTGAAGCGCAGCGTTTCCAACAGGCGAAAATACAGCTTGTCGCAGCCGTGGATGTCGCTGACAACGTAAGTCATGGTATTCCTCCTCTCAGGCGGCAGGTACATCCCGGTACCTGCCGCAGATGGCCTGGATCTCAGAGTGGAGCAGCGTCTGCTTCTCCAGTAGAGCCTCCGCCAGCTCCTGCACCATCTGACGATGGGATGCCAGCATCTCCTTGGCCTCGAACAGATAGCGCTCCAGCTCCGCACGGACGATGGTCTCGCGCTCCAACAGACCTGCTTCACTGTCGCCGTATCGCCCCGACACATTCACGCCCAGCATGCCGCTGCCGCCCAACTCCTCCGCCTTCTCGCGGATCAGCTTGGCCGCATTCCGGATATCCCTGTTGCAGCCAGGGGCCATTCTGCCGTACTGCAGCTCACAGGCCGCCTTGCCCGCCAGTTCGACCAGAATATTCGCCCGCCGTCCCAGCGACCGGTTTAAGTGAACAAAGCCGTAGCAATAGGCGGAGGCAGGGCTGTACAGCAGTGTTGCGAAGGCTGCCGATCCCGGCGCCGCCAGCTCCAGCATGGCCGTGTGGCCGGCCTCGTGGAACGCCACCTTTTTGCGCTGCTCCTCGCTGACGGGATACACCTCCGGCGGCACATGGTGGATCGTTTTCAGCACGGCACGGACAAGGTGCGTCCGGGTGATGCTGCCACTCCGCTCGTAGGCGGCGTAGATAGCAGCCTCGTTCAGGGCGCTTTCCACTTGGGCGCAGGAGCTGTGGCTCAGCAGCTGCGTCAGGTCGGACAGGGAGATGTCCGGCACCGGCGCCTTGCCGGAAAGATAGCGGCGGATGATCTGCTCCCCGTCCGTACAGTTGGGGCGCTGTACCTCGATCTGCCGGTCAAACCGCCCGCACCGCAGCAGGGAATCGGGGATTTCCTTCACATTGTTGACGGTGGCGATCACGAACACCTGCTTCTCCTGCACCTTGTCGATGCAGCTCTGCGCCGCTGTAAACGCGGCGGTACTGAACTCGTCACTGGAGAATTTGTCCATGTCGTCCAGCAGGAGCATGGACGGCGCAGCCTCCGCCGCCTCGTCAAACGTGTGCGCCAGCTGCTTCAGGAATTCGTCCTCCGCCTGGCTGCGCCGCACGGTGAAGCAGGGCAGGCCGCTGTCCTCCATCAGCGCCGTGGCCATCAGTGTTTTGCCCAGGCCGGGTTCGCCGGACAGCAGCAGGCCTTGCGGCAGCTTCGCTTCCAGCGCCGCGTAAACCTCCGGGTGGTGGATCATATCGCTGATCTGCATCAGCTCCGCCTTAATGTGGTCGTAGCCGATGATCTTGTCAAATGCGCTCATATAAGTACCTCCTCAAATAAACTCATAAGGAATGTGTTCCTGCACGGCAAAGTGGTAAGCATAGCTGCCGCGTATCACGCGAAACACCGATAGCTCACCTGCGTTTCCGTTTTCGCCACAGTTGCGTTTGGGAAATTCCGACGCTGTCGGCATTCTTATGCCGCCCGTGAAGGAAAAGCGCTCGATCCTCTGCACGCTGGGCGGGATGGTCACATAGGGGCTGCCGTCAAAGCCGTCCAACGCCGAGCGTTCGATCACCAGCGTATCGGCGGGAATCACGCCGCCGGCAGAGACGGCCAGCAGCGTGCAAGTGCGCCGATCCGTCAGGCAGCCGCCCTCGCCGCTGAACCAAGGATTATCCGGCGACACGGCAATACGCTTCAGCGGGCAGCCTCGAAAGGCGCCGTAGCCGATCTCCTCCAACATGGAAGGGATGTACAGCTCCATCTCCGCGTCATCGTCCATCGCTGTCATGAATGCCAGCGGCTCCACGCACCGCAGACCCTCCGGCAGTACCAGACGGCGCACCTCCTGCTCCGCGAAGGCGCAGCAGCCAATGCGCTCCACGGAAGCAGGAATGGTCAACTCCTGCAGCGTCAGGCCATTGAAAGCAAACGCGCCGATGGAACGGACAGATCCGTCATCGGGGATGACGCTGTTCCGGCAGCCCAGCACCAGCTCACCGTCCTCCTTGCGAATGAGGCAGCTATTCTTTGCGTAAAAGCTGGGGTTGCCGTCCTCCACGGTGATGCTGTCGATACACGGCGGCATCATGTCGAGGCTCAGATAACCACTGTCGCTGATGCGCTCCATGCCGCGAGGGATAACCAGATCGCCGCCACCACGCATCTCGTGGAGCGTTCCTCCGATAATCTTCAGAATAACGGTGTCATGACTCATAGCGCGTCCTCCTTTGTCCGTGTTGTGTAAGGGTGCAACGGGGTGGCGGGATGGATGAGAGGGCATCTCAAGCATCTCGCGGGACTGCATCATAGCACGCTGGTTCTCGAAATCGTTGCATACTGTTGTCCGAAATCTTGACTTGCGAAAAATTTCCTGTAAAATATTTTTGAGAGGAGGCAGTTTCATGGACATTCCGCGCCGAAAAAACCGCCAGCATTCGGATAAGCTGACGGCAGAGCTTCTGTTTTTCTGTTTTTGGCTGACCCGCTGCGGCGAGGTGGAACTGGGCGCGTATGCCTGGTATGGTCAGCATTCAACCGCCTCTTACCGGCGCTACGCCAAGGAACTGGAGAAGTGTGGAGCCATACCGCGAATGAAGCTGCGAGGAAACAACACGGACGGGAACAACCGCCGCCGTTTTATTTCCGACCCGCCGGTAGAGGACTTCGCACCGGAGATGCGGTTTGATGGGGAGGATGACCATCTCCGGCGTTTGGCGCGGCTGGTGTGCATGGCGGCGTCGGTACTTGTACCTGACGGCAGCCTTGAGGCGTTTGACAACACCATCGAGGACTATCGGTGCTACGCCCTGCACTACCCCGACTACCACGCGGCGTATGAGGGACTGGACGCCCGCACGTTCCGGCGTGACCGGCAGCTGGCGCGTGATGTCCTACTGATCTGGAAGGAATATGATATGAATCGTATGCAGCGCGACGAGGATGTAGAGGAGGAACTCACAGCGGAATTTATGGCGCGGCTCAAGAAACTGTGAGCGCACGGCTGCCACGCCTGTTCTTTGGTTACAGCGTGATCAAATTACGCATACCATGACCAGCGCAGTAGTTTTCGGCACTTGTCGCAAGATGCACGCCAATAACCCAAGAAGCAACGCAAGAACATCTTACGTTATTTTTAGTAACATAAGAAAAGCTCGAAAAAAGTCAAGGAATGTCTTGCGAATTTTCTTCACTTCTTACGTTCTATATGTTAAAATGAGCGCAAGGGAGTGATTTGCATGGTAGAAAAGGAGCTTCGCGATCTGATTGAAAGCATTCGGGTTCGTGGCTGTGAAGGACAAACCATAGAAGTAAAGGCGGCGCGGCAGGGCTGTCCTGAAAGGTTATATGATACGATCTCTGCGTTTTCCAATCAAAATAGCGGGGGAATCTTTGTGTTCGGCTTGGAGGAAAAGAACGGCTTCGCAAAGGTGGGCGTCTACGACGCGCAGGACTTGGAGCGCAAGGTAATGGAATACTGCGAACAAATGACGCCGATCGTTCGACCGCAATTTACCGAGGTGGATGAAGGTGAGCTTACATTTGTCTCTGCGGAGATCCCACCCGTCGATATTGCGGAACGCCCTTGCTTCAAAACAGCCAAGGGGCGGCTGCACGGATCCTACATCCGCGTAGGTGACGGAGACAATCCCATGACGGAGTACGAAGTGTACAGCTACGAGGCGTTCCGAAAGAAATATCAAGACGATATTCGTCCAGCGGAAAGGGTGTCCTTCCAATCGCTGGATATGTCTAAGGTGAAAACGTATTTGGAGAGAAAAACATATGCGCGTCCGAATTTGGCGGGTATGTCGGAGGCACAGCAGTATGAACTGACCGGCATCACGCGGGATGGGAAAATCACCATGGCGGCATTGCTGCTGTTCGGACTCTACCCGCAGGCGTTTTATCCGCAACTGAGCATCATTGCCACCTGTGTACCTGCGGAGCAAATGGGCATTCTTGACACAGAGGGCAACCGGTTCAGCGACACAAAGCGGATCGAAGGTACGCTTCCGGATATGCTGGAGGGTGCGTTGACCTTTGTTCGGGCCAATATGCGGACGGCCACAAGGATCGACAAGGAAACAGGCGAGAGAATTGATATTCCGCAGTATCCTATGGACGCTGTCCGCGAGGCGATACTCAACGCGTTGGTACACCGGGATTATAGTCTGCATACCGAGGGAATGCCGATCCAGTTGGTCATGTATTCCAATCGGATCGAGATCACAAATCCGGGTGGGCTTTATGGTAGATTGACTCTCGACCAGTTGGGCAATGCCCAGCCGGATACCCGAAACCCGGTTCTTGTTACCGTAATGGAGACCCTGGGGGAAACTGAGAATCGCTATTCCGGGATTCCTACGATTCGGTTTGCCATGAAAAACCGCAATCTGCCAGAGCCGGTATTCGCGGATCGGCGCAGTGAATTTGTCGTGACGCTGTACAATGGTGAGCATGGTGCAGCAGGAAGTGTCGGCGATGAGGATGCAAAAGAAGCTAACGTGCAAGACGAAAAAGGTCTGCTGAAATTCTGCCGTACACCTCGAAGCCGCAGCGAGATCATTGCATATCTAAATATTGCGTCAGGGCAGTATGCCCTGCGGCGTTACCTTGATCCTCTCGTAGAGTGCGGAGCGATTCGGATGACGCTGCCCAATAAACCCCGCAGTTCCAAGCAGCGATATGTGGCAGTGGAGGAGTGACACGGTTAATTACGGCTTATTAGCTTGACCCAAAAGCCGAGAGAACAGGAAACAACCGGAGAGGGGCGGATGGCATCATCCGTCCCTCTCCGGTTGTTTTTTGCGGGCTACACGGCCTGGCTGATGACGCTGCCGATGGTATCGACGGCGGAACGGCCTTACACAGGCAGCTCACCGGGTGAGGCTGCGGAAAGCTGCTTCTCCATCGCCCTGCCGTGCGCCTGCACATTTACCGAGCGAAACCGCGGACAATTCAAGCTGCTGCCGAACTGGTGGGCGAGTATATACTTTTATAACCATGAACACATACAGCTTGCTACAAAAATGGCCCCTATGGAAATTCGATTTGGCACCCCTCACAGATAGTGTCCTGAATTTTTGTCTATTTGACAGGGGGCGGCGCAGCGCACTGTCCGGTTTATGGGACACCTCTTTCTGTAGAATGGGTATCGTAAAGAACGACACAGATCGGAAAGGGAGGAAACGACATGTTCAAGATCGGCTTTAATGGTTCCGCAGAAGAGCATCGTCAGGCACCCGAGGAGGCGCACTCCATTTGTCCCGCGGTCACGCCGAGAAAATCGGTCGTTCGCGTCCATTTTCCGGCGCGGAATATGAATCTGTCTTACTACAATGACGCCTTTGACCTGAAGCGCGGAGATATCGTTTTTGTGGAGGGCAAGCTGGAGAGTCTGCGTGGCCGCGTGGTAGATGTCGCATACAATTTCAAGATCAAGCTGTCTGACTACAAGCGGGTCATCAGCGTGGCCGACACAAATGTACAGGGCGAGTTCTTCTTCGCCGGGTCGCACTTCGTCACGTTCGACCGCAGCACTCTTCCTTACGAAAAGGTCATCACCTGGTTTAAGGCACCCGCCAAGGAGGATGAGATGTTTGTTTCCGGCAATGATGAAAGCGGCTTCCTGCTGCGTGATCTGGGCGCCATGAGCATCAGCAGGGCAACTGCCGATCGCGGACACGATTACTACACGGACAATCGTGTGCGGTACATTTCTCTGGACAATACCCATGTGCGGGCCATTGTGGAGGGGACGCGGCCCTACGAGCTGGAGTGCGACTATGTCAACGGCGAGATCAGAAATCTGGTTTGCGACTGCTTCTGCAGTGAGCCGTGCAAGCATGAATTCGCAGCCATGCTGCAGCTGAGGGAGACGCTGGAACTCATTGAGAAGCACTACCCTGCACAGCTTGAGGCGACGCAGTATTTCGCCGCCGTCTGCAAGGGGACGCTGCTGAATTTTGCGATGGACGGCAAGGAAACCGGCAGCATCGTGCTTTGAGGGACGCGGGAGGTATCGTAAACGCAAGGCGGCATGTATGACACCATCCACACCCCCGACTATTTCTCAGATTTACAATATCTGACAAATGGAGCTGCGCAGGGCGCGGCAGGGGATGTTCCCCTGCCAGGCCTTGCGCAGCTTCTCCTTTTTACTCTTTCAATCCACGGGAATACCCGACCCGCACAGTATGGCATAGCATACAAAAAAAGTCAATGTTTTTTGGTATTTATCCTTATTACTGAAGTCTTTACAAGCCTCAGCGAGTGTGGTATGGTTAAAGCATCAACATATGCGCGTTAAAAAATATATGACAGGATGTGATCGCCATGTATCCTGCCCATATCCGCGAAACCGGAGAGCGGCAAACTGTCCAGAAGCATTGCCGGAACACGGCGGCGCTGGCTGCAACCGCACTGCGGCTGCTGGGTCTGGAGAAAAGCGCCTATCTGGCCGGGCTGCTCCACGACGCCGGAAAAAACAAACAGGAGTATGTGCAATACCTTTCGGAGGCTGTCAGCGGCGGGAACGCCGTCCGTGGCAGTGTCAACCATACCTTCGCCGGCGTGCGCCTTCTGCTGGATCGTTGGCACGGTGGCTGCGGTACGTTCTCCTATTCCGACGTGACCGCAGAGCTGCTGGCCTTTGCCGTTGGCTCACATCACGGCCTGTTTGACTGTATCGACCCCCAGCAGCACAGTGGCTTTTTTCATCGCCAGACCAAGGAGGGGATCTTTTACGATGAATCCCGACAGGGCTTTTTGGCGGAGGTTGCTGACGAGGAGGAGCTGGAGCATCTGTTCCGCGACGCCGTCCGGGAGATGACCCCGATGCTGGATCGGCTGGCAGCTCTGTCTACCCAAGCGGACGACAATGAGGCGGATCGGGAGACCGCATTTTATATCGGTCTTCTGGCTCGGATGCTCCTGTCCGCCGTGATCGACGGGGATCGCACGGACACCGCCGCTTTTATGGATGGGATAGAACCGCCCGTGTTCCCAAAGGATATGCGGCCAATCTGGACAGAACGGCTGGCGTTTATGGAGAAGAAGCTGGCGACATTCCCGCGAAAAACACCCATTGATCTGGCGCGCCAGACCATCTCCGACACCTGTGCCGCCGGCGCCGCCGGGCCCGGAGGTGTCTACCGCCTGAACGTCCCCACCGGCGGTGGAAAAACGCTGGCCAGTCTCCGCTTCGCATTGACACACGCGGCAAAGCGGAACTGCTCCCGAATTATCTTCACCGCGCCGCTGCTGTCGATCCTGGATCAAAATGCCCAGGTCATCCGCGATTACATAGGGGACGACGCTTTGATACTGGAGCATCACTCCAACCTTGCCGAGCCGAAGGAGACGCCGGAGCGCTTACAGGAGCTGGAGCTGCTCACCGCCTCCTGGTCGGCGCCGATCATTATCACCACGCTGGTGCAGCTGCTGAACACCTGCTTCAGCGGAAAGACCAGCGCCATCCGCAGATTTCACGCGCTGTGCGGCAGCGTCATTGTGATCGACGAGGTGCAGACGGTTCCCGGCAAAATGCTGACGCTGTTCAATTTGGCTGTCAACTTCCTGTCTGAGATCTGCGGCGCCACTATTGTTCTATGCTCCGCCACCCAGCCCTGTCTGGAGGCAGCCGACCATCCCCTGCACCGCCAGCCCGTCGATCTGGTTCCGCAGCAAAAGGCACTGTGGGACGTCTTTAAGCGCACCGACATCCAAAATGCCGGATGTGCCAAGCTGGAGGAGTTCTCGCAGATCGTCACGGAGGTACTGTCGTCGTGCGACAGTCTGCTGGTGGTGTGCAACACAAAAAAGGAGGCGGCGTTCCTGTTCGAGTCGCTGCAAGCCGAGAATTGCCGGTGCTTCCATCTGTCCGCCGCCATGTGCATGCAGCACCGCAGGGAGACTCTGCAAGCCTTGCAGTCCGCGCTGGACAAGCCCTCCGCCGACAACAGGCAAAAGGTCGTCTGCGTCTCCACGCAGGTGATCGAGGCCGGTGTGGACATCTCCTTCCAGCGGGTGATCCGCTTCTCCGCCGGAATGGACAGTGTCGTGCAGGCGGCAGGGCGGTGCAACCGGCACGCCGAGCAAAAGGAGCCCGCCCCCGTCCGCCTCATCCGGTGTACCGATGAGCGGCTGCGTGGTCTGGACGACATCGTGCGCGGACAGAACGCCACCACCGCGCTGCTGACCGCCTTTTCCAAAACGCCGGAGGCTTTCCGGCACGATCTGTCCTCCGAGGAGGCCATCCGGTTCTACTATCGCCGGCTATACGCAGAGATGGAGCCCGGCTTCCAGGACGACCAAACCCAGGCGCACGGCTCCCTCTATCATCTGCTGGCGGACAACCCCCGGTATGCAGACGCCAACTGCGCGCAAGCGGAGCGTTACCTTCTGCGGCAGGCGTTCCGTCTGGCAGGCGGCCTTTTTCAGGTATTCGATGAGGACACGAGCGCCCTGCTCGTACCCTACGGAAAAGGGCGCGAGCTGCAAAACACGCTGCGAAACGCCGCTCAGGTCTACGGGCAGAAGGATTGGGCGGTCATTCGCGGCTGCATTGACGAGGCAAAGGGCTACTGCGTCAGCGTCTACCGCTATCAGCTGGAGCGGCTTGAGAGCCTCGGCGCCGTGACCTCACTGTTCGACGGCGGCATACTGCTGTTGTCCGATGGCTTTTATAACGAACATACCGGTTTTTCCCTGGAGGCCGGTACCCGTGATTTTCAGGAGGTGTAGCGATTGAAAACAGAACATCCCAACATCGTAGAATTTGAGGTATACGGTGATTACGCCCTCTTCTCCGACCCTCTCATGCGTCTGGGCGGTGAAAAGTGCAGCTATCAGGTGCCCACCTATGAGGCACTGAAGGGCATTTTATCCTCTGTATACTGGAAGCCCACCTTCATCTGGCGAATCCTGGACGTGCGGGTCATGAACCCGATCCAGACCGAGGTGAAAGGTATCCGCCCCATCAAATACAGCGGCGGCAACGATCTGGCGTATTACACCTATCTGAAAAGCTGCCGGTATCAGGTACGGGCCTGCTTCGACTGGAACGACAACCGCCCAGAGCTGTGCGGCGACCGAAATGAGAACAAACATCACTGCATTGCCCGCCGAATGATCGAAAAGGGCGGGCGGCGTGATATTTTTCTGGGTACCCGGGAATGTCAGGGCTATGTAGAGCCCTGCGTATTCGGAAACGGCGCAGGCGCCTACGACGATCTGCCGGAGCTGGGCTTCGGGCTGATGTACCACGGCATCACCTACCCGGACGAGGCCTACTCGGAGGAGACCCGCGGACGGATGACTGCCCGGTTTTGGTACCCGGTCATGAAAAACGGTGTCATCCACTTTCTCCCGCCGGCGGAATGTCCGGGGCAAAAGCCTCTGCGGGAGATGCCTATGAAGAGCTTTTCCGCCGACGAGGGCAATTTTATCGGTCTGCGGGAATTTGGGGAGGTGGAGTAAATGGGCCTGATGCAGCAAGCCTATGACACCTACTGTGCCATGGAGTCGCAATACGCCGGTATCTACGGCAAGGCGAAGGAGCCACTGGTTCCTGTTTCGCACCAAATCGTAAACGCAGAGCTGGAGCTCACTCTGGACGCGGACGGTCATCTGCTGGACGCCCGTTCCGTCGAGGCGGAGCAGGCCGCCACGATCATCCCCGTGACGGAGAGCTCCTCGGGGCGAACCGGCAAAGCCCCCGGCGCACACCCTCTATGCGACCAGATTCAGTTTCTCTCCCCGCTGTATCCCGCCAAATACGAAAGCTACCTGACACAGCTGCACCGCTGGGAGCTATCACCCTACGGCCACCCCAAGCTCTCCGCCATCGCCCGCTATGTGGAAAAGGGAACAATCGCAACGGATATGGCTCAGCGCGGCCTGATCGCACTGGATGAAAAAGGCTTTCCTGTCAAGGAAAAGCAGATCGTCCGCTGGCGTGTAGAGACAGGTGGGGAAAATGAGACGCCCGCCTGCTGGCAGGATCAGAGCCTCTTCCAAGCCTTCATCGACTACTATGCATCCACGAAATCTGAGAAGCCCGCGTTTTGCATGGTTACCGGTAAAAACGCCCCGCCCGCCAGCCAGCACCCCAAGAAGATCATCAACCTGTGCGCCAACGCCAAGCTGATCTCCGCCAACGACACCAGCGGCTTTACCTATCGGGGCCGCTTCACAGACGATTCGCAGGCTGCAACTATGAGCTACGAGGCATCGCAGAAGATCCACAGCGCGCTGCACTGGTTGGCGGCGACCCAAGGCGTCTTCATCGGCGGGCGCACCTTCCTGTGCTGGAATCCGCAGGGCATTGAGATCCCCAAACCGCAGGCCGCCTTCCTGCGGCGGGGCGCCGCCAAGCAGATAAAATACTCCGACTATCGAAAAGCGTTGTCGGAAACTCTCCGGGGCTGGCAGGAGACGATCCCGCGGGACGCCGGCGCCGTGGTGGCCGCCTTTGACGCCGCCACATCCGGGCGCCTTGCTCTCACCTATTACAGCGAGCTTCCGGTCTCCGATCTTCTGGAGCGTCTGCACAACTGGGATGCACTTTGCTGCTGGGAGCATTCCTCCTTCGGCATACAGTCGCCCTCGCTTTCGCAGATCGCGGACTGCGCCTTCGGCACGGTGCGCGTCTCCGACAGGCAGACAAAGCTGGAGACGGACGAGCGCGTCATGCGCCAGCAGGTACAGCGGCTGCTCTCCTGCCGGGTGGACCGGGGCAAAATGCCGGCTGATATCGCCCGCGCTGCGGCGGCCAAGGCGTCCAACCTGCAGATCATGGACGCCGCCCTGCGGGAAACGGTATTGTTCACCGCCTGCGCGGTGCTTCGGAAATACAAATATGATTGGTACAAGGAGGAATGGGGCATGGCACTGGAACCGCAGAAGAAGGATGTCAGCTATCAGTATGGACGGCTTTTGGCCGTGTTTGAAAAACTTGAGCGAGACACCTATGACCCCAATGAACAGCGAGAGCCCAACGCGATCCGGATGCAGTCCGTGTTCGCAAAGCGTCCGCTCTACGCCAGCCGGATCATCTGGGAGCAGTTGAAAAAGGCGTACTACCCCAAACTCAAGCCCGGCGCCAGAACAAAATACGACCGCATCATCGAGCAGATCATCCAAGAAATTTCCTCCTTCCCGCAGGCGGAACAGGAGGAGGCTCTGAAGGACACCTATCTCTTTGGGTACTATCTGCAGCGCAGTGCGCTGTACACATCCGGTAAGGCCGAAAACAGTCAGGAGGAAGAATAAATGAACAGCTTGCAAAACAAGATCGATTTTGTGGCACTGGTCTCCGTGACCCGCGCCAACAGCAACGGCGACCCTCTGAACGGCAATCGCCCCCGCACCGACCTGAACGGCTTTGGTGAGATCTCCGACGTGTGCATCAAGCGCAAGATCCGCAATCGAATGCAGGATCTGGGCAAGCCCATCTTCGTTCAGTCAGAGGATCGGTGCAGCGACGGCTGCGGCAGCCTCAGCGAGCGGGCCTCCGCCGCTATGAAGGGCATCAAGGATCGGGAGGAATATGCCCGGCACGCCTGTGAGACATGGCTGGATGTGCGCACCTTCGGGCAGGTCTTCGCCTTCAAGGATGCCAAGGGCTTCTCCTGCGGTGTGCGCGGCCCCGTCTCTATCCATCAGGCGTCCAGCCTGTCCCCCGTGGAGATCGAGTCCCTCCAGATCACCAAGAGCGTGAACGGTGAGAAGAAGGAAAAGGGTGAGAACCGCGCCTCCGACACCATGGGCATGAAGCACTTTGTCCGCTTCGGCCTGTACGAGATCAAGGGCTCCATCAATGTCCAGCTGGCGGAAAAGACCGGCTTCTCCGAGGAGGACGCCGACACGGTCAAGGAATGTCTGCGCACCCTCTTTGTGAACGATGCCTCCTCCGCACGGCCCGACGGCTCCATGGAGGTGGTGAAGCTGTTCTGGTGGCGCCACAGCTGCAAGGACGGGCAGTACTCCTCCGCAAAGGTCCACCGTTCCGTCAAGGTCGCGCTGCGGGACGCGGGTACCATCCCCACCTCCGCAGACGACTATGTGATTTCGCTGGAGGCGCTGCCGGGTCTGGAGCCGGAGGTGATCGATGGCATATAATGAGGAGGACTTCCTACAGCTCTCCGGCTTACAGCATTTCCGATTTTGCAGGCGGCGGTGGGCACTGATCCACATCGAGCACCAGTGGGAGGAAAACTACCGCACCATTGACGGCGCGATCCTCCACGAAAACGCCCACGACACGGATCTTCAGGAGCGGCGGGGCGACCGCTTTATTACGCGTGGCGTCAGCGTCTATTCCGCCGAGCTGGGCGTGTCCGGCCAGTGCGATGTACTGGAATACCATCGGGGCGCCGCCGGGATCCCCCTCTCCGGGAAAGAGGGACTGTGGCAGCCGTACCCGGTGGAGTACAAGCGGGGCCGCCCCCGCGAGGACACTGGCGACACCCTGCAGCTATGCGCGCAGGCCATGTGCCTGGAGTCCATGCTCTGCTGCGACATCCCTGAGGGCGCGCTCTATTACGGGGAGATCCGCCGGCGAGAGAGGGTTTCCTTCACCCCGGAGCTGCGCGCAGGGGTGCGGGAGCTGCTGGCGGAAATGCACGAGCTGTACCGTCGGGGCTATACCCCCAAGGTCAAGCCCACCAAATCCTGCAATGCCTGCTCCTTGAAAGAGCTGTGCCTGCCCAAGCTGATGAAAAGCAGAGCCGTCTCCGCGTATCTCCGGGCGGCCATGGAGGAATCACCATGAAGCAGCTTCTCAACACGCTATTTGTCACCTCCGAGGACATTTACCTCTCGCTGGAGGGGGAAAATGTGCTGGCAAACCGAGACAAGGCCGTCGTCGCCCGCTACCCGCTGCACACGCTGCAAGCCATCGTCAGCTTCTCCTACGCCGGTGCCTCCCCTGTGCTGATGGGCAAATGTGCGGAGGCCGGGATCGGTCTGGCCTTCTGCTCCCCGCACGGACGTTTCCTTGCCCGCACCTGCGGCGAGAGCAGCGGCAACGTACTGCTCCGTCGTGAGCAGTACCGTATCGCCGACGACCCCGCCCGCAGCTGTGAGATAGCCCGCACCATGATCTTCGGCAAGCTGAGCAACGGTGCCGCCAGCATCCAGCGTACCCTGCGGGATCACGCGCCCCGCGTGGCGGACTGCGGATTGGAAAAAGCCGCTGCCAACCTCCGGGCCATGCTGCCGCAGGTGCTGGCTGCCGCTGACTTAGACGCCCTGCGGGGAATAGAGGGTGCTGCCGCCACCGCGTACTTCGGTGTCCTCGATCACATGCTCCTGAGCCGGAAGGAGGCATTCTTCTTCCACGGACGAAGCCGTCGGCCGCCGCTGGATCGGGTAAACGCCATGCTGTCCTTCGCCTACAGTCTGCTGGCGCACGACTGTGCCAGCGCCTTGGAAAGCGTAGGACTGGACAGCTATGTGGGCTTCCTCCACCGCGACCGGCCGGGACGGCAATCGTTGGCGCTGGATCTGATGGAGGAACTGCGACCCTGCGTGGCAGACCGCTTCGTGCTGACCCTCGTGAACAATCGAATGCTGCGCCCGGAGGACTTTCAGATGCAGGACAGCGGCGCGGTGCTGCTGTCCGATGACGGCCGCCGGAAATTCCTGAAGACCTGGCAGGAGCGGAAGCAGGACACGCTGACCCACCCCTATCTGGGGGAAAAGCTGAGTTGGGGTATGATCCCCTATGCGCAGGCGCTGCTGCTGGCTCGCTGCCTCCGCGGCGACTTGGACGGCTATCCGCCGTTTTTATGGAAGTGATGCTATGCTGGTGCTGATCACATACGATGTAAACACCGAGGACGCCGCCGGGCGCAAGCGCCTGCGGCAGATCGCCAAAAAGTGCGTGGACTACGGACAGCGGGTACAGAATTCCGTGTTCGAGTGTCTGCTGGACGCAGGGCAGTGCCGCCGCCTGCAGGCGCAGCTCCTGTCCATCATGGATCCCGAGAAAGACAGTCTGCGCTTTTACTATCTGGGGAAGCAATATGAGAAAAAAGTGGAGCATTTCGGTGCGAAGAGCACCTATCTGCCGGAGGATCCCCTGATTCTCTGACACACGCCGCCCAGCGCGGCAGTGGTACGGCGCACGGGTATCCGGGACGCGCCTTCCCGCCCCCCGCGAAGTCCAAGTGACCAGAGATTGCCGGGAGGTTCGCAAAGCTTTTCCCAAGAAAACGCCAGTCTTTCTCCGGGTTTCTCGGGCAACCACCCTGTGTTTTTCCCAAAAAAACGCAAAAATTCTACTTATTTGTCAAAGATCCACAGGTAAAACTGTGCATCTTTGCTGTCGCCCCCCTCGCGGGGGGCGTGGATTGAAATACCATGCTCATCGAGGCGGAGTCCGAAGCCGCCGCACGGCGCCAAGCCGCAGTATTGGTATCCGAGACGAAGCCCTGTTGGATTCCGCATTGGAGAGTGCCTTTGCCGGATTTGGCGGACAGGAGGTCACTGGTTCGAGTCCAGCAGTCTCCACCACATATGAAAAATCTGAACTTATTCCCCAGGAGGAGCGAGTTCGGATTTTTCATTTTTATCAAAAGTAATTCCTGCTGCTATTTATGCCCGGAGGATGGAAGAATCCTCCGGGCGTATCTTTTTTCACATTGGATTCCGGCCATTTCTTCCGCTGCCGTGGTTGTGCCGAATCATCGGGAGGAGGAGCCGGAGGGCATCGAGAGCCCAAGCCGCAGGCTTAGAAATATTTCACCTGC
>OQWM01000534.1_pt1 | contig 24436 bp, 13 predicted proteins | sample 1691531 | NCBI WGS metagenome assembly OQWM01 (sample SAMN03418257, study PRJEB22391) | human gut metagenome | biome: human-gut; feature: organic feature; material: feces | host: Homo sapiens | place: Tanzania | collected 2013-01
ATCTGACTCAAAAATACATCTCAAAATAACTGAACAAAAAATTCAAACATCTTCTAAGATATTTTTCCGAAATCATCAGCAAGACTTTTCTCCGAAACCGAATATTTGCGGAATGCAAGCTGTTTTATTGCCCGCGCAAAGCCCTCATTATGTTGGCAGGAGCGCGGTTGGCAAGGAGCTCGCGCTTCATGAAATCCATTGCCGGAGCGACATGATCGAAGAACTGCCAGTACCCTCTACAGAGGTAGTTCAGTCCGGCCTCTCCATCGGAAGTGCGGGCAAAACGGTTTTTGGGGCATTCGCCGTTGCAGGCAAAAAGATATTGACACTCAAGGCATTGCTTGGGCAGAGACTTGTACTTCGCATCGCCGAAGTCCTGTTCTTGTCTGCTGTACATCATCTCCACAAGGGTCTTCTCACGAATGTTGCCGAGCCTGTATTCCGGAAAGACAAAATGGTCGCAAGTGTAGACGTCGCCGTTGTACTCCATCACACCGGCATGGCCGCAAGAACGTGCCATCGTGCAAACGCCAGGCGGCACCCCCATCCAATTGGCGAGAGTGGCGTCAAAAAGTTGGACATAGTATTGTCCTACGTCGTTCATTACCCATTCATCGAAGACAGCACAAAGGAAATTACCCCATTTCTCCGGAGTTACAGAGAACGGAGCGAGCGGGAGGTCTTCGCCGTCTGCGGGACTTGCGAGATGACGTCCGTCAGAATGAGGCATGATGCGCTCTACAATCGGAGTGAATTGAAGATAATGGCAATTTATGCTCTTGAAAAACCTATAGAACTCATGAGGGCAGTCCACATTCAGGTCGTTGACTACAGCCAGTGCGTTCCATTCCACGCCGTAGCGGTTAAGGAGTTCGATGCCGGCCATGACCTTGGCAAAGGAGCCGCGGCCACGGACATTGTGACGGTAGCGGTCGTGGATGCGTTCCGGACCGTCAATCGAGACCCCTACAAGCCATCCGTTGTCCCGGAAGAACTGGCACCATTCGGCGTTAAGCAGTGTGGCGTTGGTCTGTATGCAGTTGTCAATCTGACGACCGCGGCCATACTTCTTCTGTAGCCGCATGACATTCTTATAAAACGAGAGCGGACGCATAAGGGCCTCACCGCCATGCCAGGTAAAGAGGGTCTGCGGCATAGTCTGGGAGCCGAGATACTGACGGATATATTCCTCCAGAATTTCGTCGCTCATCTCAAGCATTCCCGTGCCCGGTGTCTTCGGATAGAGGTTCTTCTTTTCCAGGTAGTAGCAATACTCGCAAGCGAGGTTGCAGGTAGGGCCGGCAGGCTTGGCCATCACGTAAAGAGGACGCGCGAAAGGTGATATTGTGCTTTCCATAGACTACCGCCCGTTCGCTATTCTTTCCGCGCAGTTGATGCCGTCGAGGGCGGACGAGACTATGCCTCCGGAGTAACCGGCACCTTCTCCGCAGGGATAAAGTCCGGAAAGCTGAGTGTGCTGGAGAGTCTCCGGATCACGCGGAATGCGGACCGGACTGGATGTGCGAGACTCCACACCAAGAAGGAGTGCGTCGTTGGTGTAGTAGCCGCGCATCTTGTTTCCAATCTGCGGAAAGGCATATTTCAGACGAAGACGGACATGTTCCGGAAGCATCTCATGGAGAGGAGCGGAAATCACCCCCGGATGATATGAACTTGCAGGAAGATTTGTTGAAAGCACGCCTCGACAAAAGTCCATCATCCTCTGGCCTGGTGCCGCAAACGGGTTCAGAGCCGGTTTTGAAGCTCCTGCATTCGAGTGGGCCGCCTTGACGGTGCTACCCATGCCCTGCCGCGCTTTCTGCACCCAGTCGTAGACCGAGCGCTCGACATCGCGCTGGAACTTCATCAGGGAAAGCGGGTCCGATGCCGGATATTCCGGGATATCTCCCGGCTCAATGCTGACCACGACTCCGGCATTTGCCCATTTTGAATTCCTCGCAGAATTTGACATACCGTTCAGAACCGTCTCGCCATCCTCAGTCGAGGAGGGAACAAGGATGCCTCCAGGGCACATGCAGAAAGAAAAAACTCCCCTACCCTCAATCTGGGTCACGAAAGAATACTCGGCCGTCGGCATGAATGGCTGATATTTGCCGTGGTACTGAATCTTGTTTATCAGCGACTGCGGATGCTCGACCCTGACGCCAAGCGCAAATCCCTTCGCTTCCAGAGCCCAACCCTTCTTGTTGAAGAGCTCGTAAATATCCCTCGCGGAATGACCTGTCGCAAGGATTATGTTCTTGGCGGAATATGTCACTGAAGACCCGTCGCCACCGAGCGTTACGACATCGTAGCCCCCGTCAGGTTTCGGGGATATGTCCGTGATGCGTGAGTCGAAATGGTATTCTCCGCCATGCTCTATTATACATTTGCGGATGTTTTCGACCACGAGCGGAAGACGGTCGCTGCCTATGTGAGGGTGAGCGTCGGTGAGAATGGACTCGGATGCACCGAAACGCACGAACTGGTGCAGGACCTCCCGGATGTCGCCGCGCTTTGAGGAGCGGGTAAAAAGTTTGCCATCGGAAAATGTGCCGGCTCCGCCCTCGCCGAAACAACAGTTCGAGTCCGGATTCAGAACACCTTTGTCGGATAGTTTTGCGACGTCAAATTTCCTGGCGTGGACGTCCTTCCCACGCTCGATAATCACGGGCTTGAGGCCTCGCATCAGAAGGTGTAGCGCGGCGAACATCCCGGCAGGGCCGGCTCCGGCGACAATCACCGGCTCCGCATCGTGGACGTTGTGATATTCAGGAATCTCGTAGTCCTCCAGCCTCTCGGCAGCAGTGCAAACCTGATAGCGAAGGCGGTAAATCACGTCTCCACGGGCATCAACCGAACGCCGCACGAGCCTGCACTCCCCCACAGATTTCACCCCCACGCCGAGAGCCTTCGCAGCAGCAGAGCGAAGTTCATCTTCAGATATTTCCTTTCCGACCCTGCAGGTCAGTTCAATTTCCTTCATAAATATTTATATTTATAAAATTTTTCAATAAAAAGATGAGATGCAAGGCGTGCAAGAAATTCAAACCGCAGCAACCTCACGGGTTGTGAGGATTTGAATTGTCGCAGCACAACGCCGCAGCTCGCTTTTTATTGAAAAATTTTCAAAATTCGGCAAGACGGGATACAGGTGCGACATCAAGGGATGTGCGCTCACCATTGAGATAGTGGTAGTAGCCGGCAATGGCAATCATCGCGGCATTGTCCGTCGTGAACTTGAACTCAGGAAGATAGACGTTCCAGCCGCGTTTCTGTCCTTCGAGCGTAATGCGGTTTCTGAGTCCGCTGTTAGCGGAAACACCGCCGCCGATTGTCACCTCGCGGATGCCGGTCTGCTTTGCGGCCTTGATAAGCTTGTCCATCAGAATGTCTATCAGCGCTTTCTGAAACGAGGCGCAGATGTCCGCCTTGTTTTCCTCCATGAAATTCGGATTCTTAGCAATCTCATCGCGGACAAAATAGAGCAGCGATGTCTTGATGCCGCTGAAACTATAGTCCAGTCCCGGGATATGAGGTTTCGCAAAATGGAAGCGGTTTTCGTCGCCCTCCTTCGCCAGTCTGTCCACAATCGGGCCGCCCGGGTAACCGAGCCCCATCATCTTGGAGCATTTGTCGAAGGCTTCGCCAACAGCGTCATCGATGGTCTGTCCGAGAATCTCGTATTCCAGCGGGCTGTCCACCCTGACAATCTGCGAGTTTCCGCCGGAAACCAGAAGGCACAGATAGGGAAACTGCGGCGCGCGGTTTTCCTTGTCGTACTGCTTTATGAAGTTTGCAAGTATGTGTCCCTGAAGGTGGTTCACTTCAATCAAAGGACATCCGAGCGCGATGGAAAGCGCCTTTGCGAACGACGTGCCGACCAGCAGCGAACCCAAAAGCCCCGGACCGCGGGTGAACGCGATTGCAGTGATGTCCTCCTTCTTGATACCGGCCCTGTCGATGGCCTGGCTCACCACAGGCACAATATTCTGCTGGTGTGCGCGTGAGGCGAGTTCCGGAATCACGCCGCCATAGGCCTTGTGCACGTCCTGGCTCGCGATTACATTCGACAGAAGGTAGCCGTCCCTTATGACGGCCGCCGATGTGTCGTCGCACGAAGATTCTATTCCTAAGATTATGTCCATATTCATCAAGTCTCGTAAATATTGCCCGCACAAAAGAGAAATTTCGCTCCGGGCAAATGTTATTACGCTGCAAAAGTACGAAAAATTTCATCTATGTCCAGATTCTATATGGACTATTCTCTTAGATTCCTGGGGTTTCATTTTCAGAGCCGGCTTCCGCATCAGTACTCTTGTTAATTTCCGTATCTGTCCCCTCGTGATGCTGTTGGCGCCACTGCTTCGGAGACATCCCGAACAATTTTCTGAAGGCGCGGGAAAAGTAGTACGGATCGGCGAATCCGCAGTCGTAAGCTACGGCGGAGACTAACCTGTCCGAGTCGATTAGAAGTCTCGCGGCGTACTTGAGACGGACATTCTGGATAAACTCATTGCCGGACTGCCCAGTCAGTGCCTTGAGTTTTCGGTAAAGCGAGGCCTTACTCATGCCGATACGAAGGCAGAGAGTGTCAACATTGAACTCAGAATCAGAGATGCTGTCCATCACCGCTGAAGAGATTCTGTTCAAAAGTTGTTCGTCTGCGTTAGAAGCCGGAATCTCCACCTTGGAAAGGTCTATCTCAAACTTGCGGTAATTCTCACGGCTGATCCATGAGCCGACTATTATGTTCCTGACCATGAGTTCAAGTAACGAGAAAGAGAACGGCTTGACAATCCACGAGTCCGCTCCGGCAAGGTAGCCACGGCACTTCTGGTCATATTCGGAGAGGACTGTCATAAGTATGACCTTGATGTGGCTCGTGTCGATGCTGCTCTTTATACTCCGGCATAGGTCGTATCCGGACATACCACCAAGCATGACATCGGAAATCACTATATCGACACGCCTCTCGCGAACTAGTCTTGAAGCGGCCTCGCCGTTGTCCACTCCTATGACGATGTATTTCCGTGAGAAATAATCGAATAAAAGGTCCTTCATCGAACTGTCGTCCTCAACAATCAGGATGACTGTCTCGGCGGCAATCTTCAGGTACTCCTCATTGTCGAGGTCGGTCTCTACAAAAGGCTTCTCAAGGGAATGCATATGATCATCGGAGACATATTCCATATTCATGGAAACAGTCTCACACTCTGGATTCTGAACGTTCCCGCGGCTATCGGAATGGAGCGGAATCTCAAATCCGATTTCGGTCAGTTCCCCGACTTCAGAGGCAGCGAATACCCGACCTCCATGCAACTCAACAAGAGACTTAACATGAGATAGTCCGACTCCGGAGGAATACATATCGTAGGACTTGACAGTAAAGAAACGGTCAAAGATGTGCTCCAATTTGTCTGGCGAAATACCCTCCCCCGTGTCACGCACAGTCAGGCGCAGCATTTCCCCGTCCTTCTCGGCACGTATGCATACATTGTCACCTTTCGAACAGTGCTTGCAGGCATTGGACAGCAGATTATCGAGAATCGTCTCAAACTTCTCCAGGTCCGCCTCCACCACAAGAGACTCCGGGACGTCGATAGAAACCATTATGCCCTTGTCCTCTAACTGCCATTCATAGCGTCCCATGACATTGGTGACGGAATTAAGGACGCCGAACGATGACAGACTGAGCGTTGCCGACTGGAGTTCACGAAAGCCGAGCAGTTCATTAATGAGAGCGAGCAGTTTGTCCGCGTTTTTTTTGATTATTTCGAAATACCTATCCATCTTCCCCTCTGGGACAATGCCATTCATGAACTGCTCAACCGGCCCGAGAATGAGCGAAAGCGGAGTCTTGAACTCGTGCGAGATGTTATCGAAGAAGCGGAACTTCATATCGGCGATTTCCTTGTCCTTCTCCCTATTAAGACGTTCTATTTCAAGTTCATGTCTATGCTTCGACGACATCACGAACATCACCAGAAGCCACGTCGCCAATGCAAGCAGCAGAATAGCGAGGCAGATCCTCGCTGCAGTGCTCTGCCACCACACTGGCCTAACCATGATTTTCAGCGAGGAAATATTGTCCATAACATGGCCTTCAGACATGTTGGCGACCGAAAGACAGTAGTTGCCAGGCTTGAGCCCCATGAAATCCACTCGATTGGAAGCATCGAGGATATGCCAGTCATCGTCTAGTCCCTTCATCTTGTAGGCGAATGTTTGTCCGTAGTTATAGCCGAACATATTGTTGGAGAAATCTATCGAGAAGGTGTTCTGCCAGTGTTCAAGCCTTAGGACATCGAGTTCATTTATATCAGAAGGCAACGGTCCGTCCGGCCCGATACTCTGCCGTATGTTATTTATCCACAGATCATTGAATCTTATCGGCCGGTTCGCATCCATCCTTATCTCGCGGCACGGATCCACCTCCACAAGACCATTGGTACTGCCAAAATAGAGTTTTCCATCGTGTTTCTCAGCAGAATTGTAATTGAAGCGGTTGGTAGGCAGTCCGTCGCAAATCGTGTATCTCGTATATGAACTAAAATTAAGGTCTGTACGGCATAGACCGGAGTTTGTCGAGAACCACAGGTTCCCGTAGTCGTCCTGAAGCGCGGCATAGACAGTGTCGTCGGGCAGTCCGAAACCGAAGGTTACCTTTGCGCACGAATTGTCCTTTGGATTGAAACATATTATCCCGTCCGTCTCCGTACAGAATGCAATGCGGCCGTCGGACAATTCACAGATTGACACATATGTGCTTACCAGCGATTCGACTTCATGGGCAGCATAGCCCTCCGACGAGGAAAGCTTCCAGATATGGGCGCCGTAGCAGGCCAGCCAGATGTCACCGACACTATCCTCGAAGATATCCCAGATGAACAGGTTATTGGGAAGATTGCCGGCGACATGAACTAAGGTCCCGGTCTCGTAGTCGTAGCGATAGAGTCCTCCGTCCCGCGTCCCTACCCAGAGATTTCCCATGCTGTCGTTAAGGATGCTATAGACATTGTTCGTCGTAAGTTCCGGTGCGCGTCGGCTGCCGGAGCGGAAGCTTATGAACGAAGAACGGCCCTTCGGCCTCATGTATAGTCCTCCAAGATAAGTTCCGAGCCAGAGGTTTCCGCGCCGGTCAAGGCAGACAGAATGGATGTTACCGCTCTTCAAGCCGTCCTTTCCCGCCGGGCAGTGGACATTATTGCCTTCCGGTCCCAAGATGTACAGGCCATCGTTCTCAGTTCCGGCATAGAGTCTGTCTCCCGTGTGGACAATTCCGCTCAAGACCTTGCTGGATGCGGAGAATGAGGATGAACTTGTCAACATGAAGTCGAACATCCTAAAATGATTGTAACGGACATTGACCCCTCCGAAGAAAGTGCCCACCCAAAGATTGTCATCGGAGTCGCAATAGAGGCTATAGACGGCATTGTCGTTCAGCCCCCATGGATTGCCACCTTCTGCCATGACAAGTTCGGTACGCCCGCCCGTGATTCTTACTATTCCACCTTCCGTGGCCGCCCAGATATCTCCGTTCCTGTCTTGGATGACCTGCCGAACCAGATTGTTGCGAAGTTCACCCGAAGCCACGCTGTAAGAACGGGTCTGTTTTGACTGCTGACTATAGCAGACAAGACCATTGCGGCTCGCAATCCATATATCGTTGGAGGAGTCCTGATAGATGTCGTTTATCATTCCACTAACCGAGTGCAGCCCAACCTGAACAAAGTCCCCTGATTCGCGGTCAAGCGTCAGCACCCTATCCCCGACCGCAGCCCAAACATTTCCACGGGAATCCAACATCAAACATTTGGTGCGCCCAAGCCCATAAAACGCCCGAGTTCCGTTTATGCCGAGACAGTCAACTCCCGAACCGCCAGCAATCCACAGATTGCCATCGTCATCTTCACAAATGTCCTCCACCAGATTGGAACCTATCCGGAACGGAGCTTCCGACGTCAAGGAAAAACGGGATTGCGAACCGTCATGAGGATTGAGGCGGAAAAGACCTCCATCGGTGCAGAACCAAAGGTTCGAGCGCGAATCCTCGAAGACCTTCAGAACACGGAGAACCTTTCCCTCATCGGAGCGGAAAGCATATTCCCGAAATCCGAAGCCGTCATATCTGAACGCCCCGTACATTGTAGAGAACCATATATACCCGCGGCTGTCCCCGGTTATATGATGAACCCATGTGTATTTAAGCCCCTCCTTTTCCCCAATATGCCTGAACTGGAGACTCGTAGCGCGCAGAGGACATAGGATGCCACAAAGTGAAAGAATAATGAGTATAGACTTCCTTAACGACATGTTTTTCTTCATAAACTCAGGCGTTTGTGTTATCCCGTAATATGACATTCCGTAAATTTAAACAGATTCCAAGAAAAATCCAATTCGGAATATGATTTTACGGATAAACCAAGCCTATTTTATGCCACACCATTCGAGAAACTCAGCCTTTGAGACATAGGCCGCTCCGATGCGCGAACAGCCGGAGAAATATGGTTCATCGCGATTAGGGACATAGCCTTTGCGTCCCCACCCCTCATAGTAGAGGTAAAGCATATCCTCATGCTCGAAGATTTCGCAGAACCAGATTCCGCCCTGATCCCATTCTCCGCGGCTACCCCTCGTAAAGAGAGGACGGTCATTGTCAATTTTGGTCCAATGTATAAGATCGTCGGAAACGGCAATATGGAAACGGTCCGGAAAATCGTAGCTATTGCTACTGCCCTGATAGGACGCGAACCATTTGTCAACGCCTTTGAGACGGAACACCATTGAGCCGTTGACGGCGTAGGAGTCAAAGTTGGACGGGCCGCCGCCGATTGGGATAGTCTCATAAGTCTCGGCGTTCGCAAGGGAAAGAGGGTCCTCGGTGACGGAAACATAGAGACGGCACGGATTACCACCGCCATAGTAGATGTAGTACTTTCCGTCATGATAGACCGCGTCGCTGCATCCCTTTTTAAGGAGCGGAGCGTCTATACTTGTGAAATGAATACCGTCAGTAGAGTAACGCACGCAGAGACAGCCAGCGTTGTGCGCCGTTGTGTTGCCTTGATAATAGACATAGATAACGCCGTCCTTTCCTACCACAGGAGCAGTGTCGAGCAGGTATCCGTCATCAAAAGAGCCGACGGGGCCTATAGGGAGCACAGGGTTGCCCTCGTACTCGTTCCACGGCCCGAATGGCTTAAAGTCAGAAGCATTCTGACGATAGAGCCCTATCTGGTCGCAGTAATAAGGAATGTCTCCGCTGCCCCTGCAATAGAGCCACCAATTCCCGTCCGGGGAATTGGCCGGTGAAAGGATTCCGGCATTGGCAATGTGCTTGTTTCTCCAACTCGCGGGTCCTTCAGGTTCAAAAACTGGATTGCCCTCATAGCGTTGGAAGAGGCATATATCCGTAAGATCGTCGTCCGGACACATTATGTCGTCGAAATACCATTTCTCGCCGGAAGAAGTACCTCCAGCATCAAAAAGAAGGACGATTTTCTGGTACATATTACTTTCCGGAGCCATACCCGTGAAGTCAAACTCCAGTTCCTCCCATTCGCCTGTCTTTGTCGTGACGACATCCGTGACCTCAAGCGCCTTTGGATTGCTTTCTCCGAGCTGCGGCGGCTCAATCTTGAAATAGACCTTCGCGCCTGCCCTGGGAGCGAGCACCTTCAACTTGAAGACCGGGGCGTTGCGCGTGAAGTCCAGCTTGCGCGGAAGCGGCTCGCTCCAGATGAGATCCCATTTATTTCCAGCCGTAACCACCTTGCCGCAGTGCTGCGAGCGGTTCAGTCCCTCACGTTTAGGATTCGTTACCACAGAATAGTCCGGTCCATTCGGAGTGAAAGTCAGTGTGACGTTCTCGAAGTCGCAGCGGTTAAGGAAACGATTCTCCACAGAGGGTTTTCCCGGTTTTTCGGGAATTCCGTATTCTCCGTCCCTAGACTCCGAACAGCCGCAGCCCAAGCACATAGCCGCGGCAAACAGCGGCAATAGTATGGCAGTGATATTCTTCATTTTTATTATTTTGAAAAATTCTTATAGTTTCGGATAGCCAAGATTCTGCTTCAGATTCGGATTGGCAAGCATCTCCTCACGAGGAATCGGAAACAGAAGTCTGTCCGTATCATTAGTAGGTTCGTGGAGAAACCACTCCTTCGTGAGAAACTGCCCGAAGCGTATGAGCTGCTGACGGCGCTGTCCCTCCTGGCAGAATTCCCATGCATACTCCTGAAGGAAGCGGTCGTCATCGAGTTGCGCCACTGTCACTTTCTTATCGTCGGTGAAGGTAGTAAAGGCACGCTTGCGGACGCTGTTTATCAGATCACAGCAGTCCTGCGTCGCCACCCCTCCGTTCTTCCAATACAAAGCCTCCGCCTTCATGAAAAGCACGTCGGCATAGCGGAAAAGCACAAAATCATTGCTGAGACGATTCAGTGCACCGGTGCGTATTTCATATTTCTGCATCCGCACCCCGGAAGCCTCACCTGTGGTCGGTATGGCATCACCCTCGAACAGAGGCACCTCTTTCGTGTGACAAAGTGGCTTGCCCTTGTCACGGGAGTCCCACGGATCGCAGTAAAGAAGCGAGCCTGGTTTGCCAGTGTATACCCCAGTGTTATCATAGAGCTGTCCCTCGAACCATGACTTTCCGTAACGGAGGTCATTTGGGTCGTAGCTCATGGCAAATTCCGGTGTAGCGCAGCAACCTCCCCAATATTGGGTGACGGTATTGGCGTGGTAGCAGTACTTCCAGTGCATTGTCCATAGATGGATACGGAACGGCTCCGAGTCGTCATAGGTTTCATCGTTGCAGACGGCCATTATGATTTCGCTCGAATTCTGGTTCTCAGTAACAAATGATGCCTTGTAATCCGCTTCAAGCGAATATTTTCCTGAAGAGATGATTTCGTCACAGAGTTCCGCGACTTTGTCCCACGCATTTCCCTCAACGGTCACGCCCCATGACGCAGCATTCAGGTAACATTTTGCGAGCAGACACTTGGCAGCAAAGCTGTCCCAACGTCCATAGGCCTTCGCGAGAAGATGCGGAATACTCTCCTGAAGCTCGGAAACCATAAAGTCAAAAACTTCCTGACGGGAAGATGTTTCTGGAAGAAAGTTATCCGGCACATCATATTTTGTCTGAATCGGCACATTCCCGTACATATCGCACAGCACCCAATACCAGAACGCCCGCGCGACCCGAATCTCTGACATCATCTCAACCTCAGAGGCCAGTCCGGCGTTCGTAAATTCATATATCAGTCTGTTGCAGTCGTTTATGCAGCGATAGGCCTTTCTCCAGTTATTCAGGACATGAGCATCGGTCCACTCCCAGCGGTGCTGGTTCAGACGGTAGTAGATTCCACCGTCATACCATGAGCCTCCACGTTTGGGAGTCACCCACAGATCAGCCATTTCCTCGTTGGTGTAGTACCAGCATCCCTCCTTGTGGACATCGTTTCCGCAGTAGAGAAGCCTAAGGTCGGAATATAGTTTTCCGATTGCAGCAGGCACATCGCTTTCAGAGAAATTGGCATAATATTCACCGGCTGTCATGTCCGAGTACACAATCTCGTCCATACTGCACGAGGCACAAGACATCAAGACAGCTGCGGCAGCATATATTCTCGTTTTCATCATTTTCAAGTTCTTTAAAATCCAACTTTCACTCCGAAGGAGAAGGTTCTCGTCGTCGGATATGTCGACGTGTAGTCGATGCCTGGCGCGAGCCCCATGAAATTCACTTCCGGATCTATGCCCTTATACTTTGTGAATGTGCAGAGATTCAGCCCGGACAGGTAGAGCCGCAGTGTTCTGACAGGGCATTTCTTCCCGAACTTGAAGTTATAGCCGAACGTGACATTGTCGAGTTTCACGAAATCACCATCCTCAACATAATAACTCACATACGCCGGAGAGGTCGTGGCCTTGATTCCATATTCACCCCCATATGGCTTTTCGAGAATGGAGACAGGGTAGTTGTACTGCTGTCCATGTTGCCATGTTTCCCATAGCATACGGTACTGATTCAGAATCTGATAAAGGAACGCTCCGCGGAAAGAGAACGAGAGATCGAAACCCCTATAGGCCATCGAGACAGAAAGTGCGGCGTTCAACTTCGGAATACCGTTGCCGATAATCTGACGGGAGTCCTCCTTGCCATAGGCACCGCCATCAATGATCCATGCACCGTTTTCCTTTATTCCGATACTCTTCCAGCCGTAGAAGTCACCTATTTCGCCTCCTTCCTTCACCAGGTGGGTCGACTGCTGAACTGGTGAACCGGTGGAGCCTACTTCCATGAAATCGCGCTGATAGCGATCATTGGAGAGACTCACAAGCCTATTCTTGTTGTATGAAACGTTTCCGGTTAGGTTTAGAGTGAAGTCGCGAGTCTTCACAGGCTGGCCGGAAAGCATCAGTTCCACACCACGATTGGAGATTGAACCCACATTAGCATAGATTGTCGATGCGAGGTTCGGTGGCATCGGGACGCTGTAGCTGTAGAGCAGGTCCTTCGTGTTGCGCATGTAAAAATCTATAGAACCGCTAAAACGCGAACTGAATATCGAGAAATCGAGGCCGATATTCCCCTCGTGTTTTTCCTCCCATTTGAGGTCTGGATTGGCGACTGCCGACGGAGATATAGTCCAGATGTACTTCCCATCCATGGAGACGGGGTTCGAATACTTGTAAATCATCTGCGAGAGATATGGTGACGAAGGCTCTACGCCGGTCACTCCGTAGCTGAGCCGGAACTTCAGTTCGTCAAGCCAATCCTTGGCTCCGCTCATAAATTCCTCGCTGCTGATTCTCCATGCTCCTGAAGCGGACCAGAAGGCTCCCCAACGGTGATTCGGGCCGAACTTAGAGGAGCAGTCTCCGCGAAGAGAGAGGGCAAGGACATAGCGGTCGTCGTAACTATAGTTCACGCGACCGAAAAATGACATCAGGCGATTCATCGAGCGTGCGGAAGACATGGTAGCATTCCCCTCCTTGAGGGCAAGCCCCAGTCCCATATTGTTGTACCCGAACTTGTCGGTCGGGAAATCATAGTTGTAGCCGGCAAAGTTCTGAACGTCATAGCTATACCAGCTGTAGCCCCCTACGGCCGTAATATCGTGCCGACCGAAACGCTCACTGTACTGAGCGAACAACTGGGCATTCCACGTGAGGTTCATGCTCGTGTTACGCCATGCCTGACCATTGCTTTGGTTCTCATCAAAGAACTTTGTAGCATAAGCCCCATTAAAATGATAGAACAGTTTCATACCGCCAACGGCATTGACGGTCAGGCTCTTCAGAGGCGACCATGTCAGTTTTCCGTTGGCAGAGAGTTCGTTCCAGTTCACATCCTCACGGAATTCGTTTATAGAACGGGACGGGTTAGGGACATTGGCAAAGATTGAGTAGTCTCCAGTCGCCTCGTTGCGCACAGGGGAAGTAGGGTTGGCAATCAGTGCACCGAGATACGCGTTCTCCTCCGAGACCTGATGTCCCTTCGCGAAGACATCGCTCAGATTCGCACTTACCTGAAAACGGTCACCGAAGAACGAATGATTCGTGCCGACGGATATATTCAACTTGTTCAAGTCCGACCTCTTCATGATCCCCTGATGGCTGTTATAGGAGATATTGGCGTAGTATCGGCCTTTCTCACGGCCTCCGTTGAACGATAGATTGTGGTAGTGGCTGACCGCCGGACGGAACACCTCTTTGCTCCAGTCGGTCTCATACCCGTTGTCAAGCGGGATGAACGCTCCCTCGGAGAGTTCCTTCAGATTCTTGTAGTCGGACGGGGAGAATACCTTTATTTTATTGGAGATGTTGTCAACGGACATATATCCATGATATAGAATGGTGTTCGCGTTCCCTGTTCCCCTCTTTGTGGTTATGAGTATGACGCCGTTGTTTCCCTGCGTTCCGTAAATCGCGGCAGCCGCTCCATCCTTGAGAACATCCACCGACAAGACATCATCCTGAGTGACGTTGTTCAGGCTGCCGCCGATGATTCCGTCAATCACAATCAGCGGCGATTGGGCGGACATAAGGGTAGAGACTCCTCGGAGCATCATCTGCGGATTCCCCTCGTTCGGATCGCCAGATGCCGTAGAAACGGAAAGTCCGGCGACACGGCCCTGAAGCATCTGCAACGGCGATGTCACCGCACCCTGAACGAGGTCGTCGTTCCGGACGCTCGCCACTGAATTGGCAAGGGTACTCCTCCGTATGGTTCCGTAGCCGATGACGACGGTGCCATCTATCATCATGTTCTCTTCCTTCATCACCACCTTCGCAAGCGCATCAGTATCGGATGCCGCCACCTCTACTGTCAGATAACCGAGGCAGCTGAATACGATCGTCCCGTCCTCAGAATCGGACTTAAGGAGAAACTTCCCCTCTGAGTCAGTGAGAACGCCATTTGAAGTGCCTTTTTCCATAACGGCTACTCCTTCGAACGGCTTTCCTTCTTCGTCCGTGACATTGCCGCGGATGCGCGTATTCTGTCCCTCCGCGACAGAAATCGATACGGAGAGGACAGAAGCACACAGAATGGTCACAATTTTTATAAAGATATCTCTCATTTTGTCAAAATTATGAAATACCATACATATTTGAGACAAGTCCCAATATGAAACTATTCTTTGCAGAGACGGATGTTGTCATAAAAGAAAATCTCGCCGCCGGCAGTCTCGACACCAGCATCAAAGAGTATCACGAAGTTGCGGTATGCCCCGTCAACCGGAGAATAAGGCTCATAGTCAAACGTGAGCGTCTCCCATTCGCCGGACTTGGTAGTCTTCACGGTTGGGATCTCTATTGCTTGAACCTCGTCGCCCTCAATCTTGAGATAGACAGGGGAATCGGCCTTTGGTGAATAAACATCCACCTTTACGATGTAGCCATCCTTCGAAAAATCAAGATATGCCGGAGTGTCGCCCTCCTGCTTCACTCCGAAATAGGTGCTCCATGTAAATTCCCATTGAGCTCCGCTTGCCGTGATCTTGCCGACCTTCGCCGAGGTGTTGAGCCCCTTCTTGTCCGGATTGTCGGCGATTTCAAACGAGCACCCATTAGAACCGGTCCATGTCAGCATTCCGCCATCCTCAAAGTCTTCAAGCAGTCGATATTTCTCTGCAGGAGATTCCGGATTGTCTTGATTTTCCTTATCTGACGTCGAAGGTTTTTGTTCCTGTTTCTCACATGACGCGAAACATACCATAACTGCGGTCATTGCCGCAAAAAACAATGCTTTTTTCATAAAGAAATGAGTTTAAATGTTATTAATTTATATGTCGGTTATTCCGAAAATATTTCAATCTGCGATATAGGTCCGCTACTCCGCGCTATGCTTTCCCACCATCGGGAATTCGGTGATTCTGAGGATAGTGCAGCCGTATGGAATCAGTTCTATCTTCTCGCGTTTCTTTCCGACGTCAGGATTGAACATTATGCTGTAGGGCATCGGCCCAGCCATTCCGTTGTATTCCTTCCAACTATTGAACCTCACCGCTTCGGTGACTATGCTGCAAGGTGCACCTTCCTCGCTCCACGGGAAATTTTCCTCGGAAGATTTTTCATTGCGCGAGAACGCGTAGTGCTTTTCCAAATCGCTATCCGGCACCTGCACAAGAGCATAGTTCCATGGAGCCTTTGCCTTGTATTCATAATAGAACTTTCCCTGGTTCTTTTTCGAGCTCTCTATTTCCACGGTCCTTTTCTCAGACGGAATTTTCAGCGCATATACCAGCGGCCCCCTTTCCACAGCACGGGCATTCTCTTTCCAGAGAGTGAGACGCACCTGAGGAGTGAAACTGAGCTCCATCACGTCACCTTTTTTCCATTTCCTCTTCACTGTCAAAAGATTATCAACGTCCGCAACATCAAAGATTTCCTTTCCATTAACCCTCACCGATGTCTTCACGCTCCACGACGGGATGCGCACGACAAACGGGAACTCGGTATTCCGGGACATTTCGTCAATTCTGAAAGTGACCATCTCTTCAAAGGGATATTTCGTCATCTCGCTGATTTTCACGTCCACGCCGCCGGCGACACGCGTCCTCACGCTGCTTGGAGAATAGACCGTTGCAGCAAGCCCGCCATCTGGCGTCGCATACCATAGATTTTGAGTAAACTTAGGCCAGCCCTGATGCATGTTGGAGGTGCAGCACGGAAAGCCGGTCAGAAGTCCGAAGCAGCCGTCCAGTCCGGAATGGTTCACGTCAAAGTTGGACTCACGTTCCATCACGTTTATCTGATTCACCTGTTGGAAGTACTGACGTGTCATGTAGTCATCTGTCGTCTGTGCCGGCAGTGCATTGAAGGCAACCTTCTCAAGTGTCTCGACAAAGCGAGGATTACCGGTTATGCGATACATCGTCTCCAGCGAATACATATACTCAACGATTTCACATAGTTCAATTCCCTGTGTAGGATCATTCCCGTGAATGGCCTCATCGCCGCTGAACATCCCGTTCGGATAGCCATGGAAACGCTCCAGGTCGTTCATGGCGCAAGATACCGCCTCAAGGTACTTAGGGTCGCGGTCGTGCTGCCAATAGACTATCGGAGTCTTTATTCCCTGAGCAAGGTTCACGCTATGGATGGTTCCCACCCTCGTCAGTTTGTCGTGAGAGAGGAACATTTCGGTGAAAGGCTCGGTCTGGGAATATATGATGTCGCCGAGTTCGATGAGGAAATCGTCTTTTGTTATGGAATATAGCCAATATATAGAATTGAGATTCTCGCTGCCGCGATGTCTTGCCCAAAACGTCCAGTTGTCGAGCGGCTTTTCGCGGATTACCGAAAGTTGATAACGAAAATAATTGGTCATCAACTTTATGACACGTTCGTCACCGGTTGCGGAATAATGCTGCTGGAGCACCTTAAGGGCAACCATTCTCGGCCACCAATCCTGGCAGTTATCGCGCTGAAGGCCCTTCTCCGGAGCATAGTCCGTGCTTGGGCCGAACTGTCCGTTTTCCTGTCCGCTCGAGAGCATCCACTCCACCCACGGACGCACCTTGGCCTTGAGATTATTATCGTCAAGGATGTATGCGAGAGGCAGCAGTCCGTCAATCCAATATGGTCCCCTCTCCCACTGATCACCGTCACCTCCGAGCCAGCCGTTGCGCGATCCCATAACCTCAGGATAGAGTTCGTCAAGATGACCTGTCGCACCATTCTTTTGTCTTATCAACATCTCCTTGAGCCAGCCATCCGCGGAAATGCTTCCAAGCGGAAGCTCAATAAAGCGGTTCTGATGTAGCGGGGAGTGTTCAGTTTTGTCTTTCGCATTTGATTGCGGACTGCATAGCAGAAGAAACGGCAATACCACCGACAGGATACAGCGGAGAATGTGGTTCAGTGAATTCATGTCTTTAGCTTGAAACTTTGTTTTTGCAAAGTTATCCAACTGAGGTCTCAAAAACATAGACAATCCGTTCAGAAAAATGGACAAAATCGACATTTTACGAACACAAACACCACAATACGCAGAAAAAAGAGACAAACACCGACAAAATAGATAAAACGGTTTCCCTTTCTCGCTACAAATTCTTAATTTTGCAGGTTACACAACATACAATTTTTTGAGGAAAGCCTTTCATATCATCAAGATTGTCCTTGTGACGATTGTCGTTCTCATCGGGGCGGCGTTCATCACATTGCAGTCGCCGCGTGTCCAGACATTCGTGGCAAACAAGGTGACGGCAAAGCTGAAGGAGTCGATTCCGGCGGACATAAGAATAGGAAAGATACACCTCAGGCCGTTCAATACGCTGGTTTTGGAGGACGTACTCATACTTGACGGGGCTCCTGTCATTCCGGCGGACACGCTCAAGTCGAAGGTTGACACATTTTTCCGTGCCGGCAGCGTCATCGCCGGATTCTCGATTGACGGGCTGTTCACCGGAGAAGGGTTCAAGGTGTCGCAGGCAAAAGTGAAGGACGCGCAGATGAACCTCGTGCTCGAAGGGTTAACAACCAATCTGACGAGAATTTTCGGGCTCAGTTCTTCCGAGGAAAAGAAGCCCAGGCCAATCAGTGAGAAGGAGATATTCTCAATCAGAGACGTGAGAGTCGAAGATATGGGATTCCGCATGCTGAACTTCGGACCGGACGCCAATATCGTCGAGGGGACATACGTTCCGTCGGAAAGAAAGGGAGAAGCGCCGAGACAGGTCGGGATAGACTGGACTGACCTGGAAGTCAGACATATAAACCTACGCGGCAAAAACCTCGAGATGAAGGGAGGAGCCGTCACGGGCACTGTACTCGGGATGTCGTTCCGCGAACGAAGCGGGTTCAACTGCCGAAATCTGAGCGGAGAGGCTCGGGTCGGCGGAGGCAAGGTGATAGTCAGAAACATAAAGCTGCAGGACGATTTCTCAAATCTGGACATTCCGCTGTATATGATGAGCTTCGACGACGTGAAAGCATTCGCCGACTACATCAACAAAGTGAAGATGGACGGCGTTCTCGGAGATAGTTTCCTTGATTTCCAGACACTTGTGTTCTTTGCTCCGATGTTGGAAGGGACCGGACTGAGAGCGAAGATATATTCGGGAAGCGTAAGCGGTCCTGTCAGGGATATGGACATACGGAAAGTGCGGATATGCCTTGACGACGGCAGTCTAGTCGGAACAGTGGACGGACACCTCGGAGACATTCCCGACGTGAGGAAAATGTCCATTGACGCAAAGCTGTCGGGCTGCGTGTTCACTTCGGCCGGAGTTGACCGGATGGTGAATGCATGGACTACGGAAAAAATTGACTTTCACAAGTTTGCGAAAGGACAGCGGTTCATGATGAACTGCCGCGTAAACGGACCTATAAACAACATGCACATACGTCCGGAAATACACTCTCTCATCGGAGCACTCGATGCTGACATAAAGTTCCACGATCTCATTGTGAAGAACAGACCCATCCGGATGGACGCAAGGCTGCGGACAAAGAACCTGGACGTTGGTAAGATTGCGGGAACGGAGACCATTCGCCAGTGCAGTCTTGAGACAGGTTTGAAGATGCAACTGCCGGATGAACGGGGCAATAAGATGCAGATATCCATCGACTCGCTGAAAGTGGACAGGCTCAATCTGATGGGATATGACTACAGCAGGATTGCGGCGGCGGGTGAAATAAGCGAAGACGCTTTTGACGGTAAATTCGTATGCGGAGATCCAAACCTGAATTTCCTCTTCCAAGGGACTTTCGCTCTCTCAAAGAACACGAACAACAGCCTCTACAAGTTCTATGCGAATGTCGGTCATGCGGATTTGCACGCTCTGAAACTCGACAACAGGAAGATTTCGAGATTAAGGTTCAGAACCGGAGCAGATTTCGTGAGGACGGGAGAGAATGACCTCATTGGAAAAATTGAACTCGGAGGGCTCGTGCTGGAAAACGAGTCTGGAATTCACGATATCGGAGATGCAAAATTGACGTCCATCACAAAGGACGGAATATATAGGATAAAATTCGCATCAAGTTTCCTCGACGCGCTCTACAACGGCAGCGGCTCGCCGAGCGAGTTCATATCCGACCTGCAAAAGATTACCGCCAGACGCGACCTGCCTCTGCTCTATGGAGACGCAGGTGGAAAGTTTGCGAAAAAAAATGGAGATGATTCCGAAGATAGGCGCAGCGGGGAGGATGGAGAAAATGCCGTGGAGAAGCCCGGCAGGAAATATGACATAGGACTAAGTTTCCACGACACACGCGGCCTGCTGTCATTCCTCTCGCCGGGACTGTACATCGCCGACAGCACAAGCCTGAGGCTCGGCATATCCCCGAAAGGACGTTTCACTTCATCAATACGCTCCTCAAGGGTAGCATATAACGGCAGTTTTCTCAAGAATTTCACGGCGGATTTCAACAACGACGACAACAACCTCACAGGCAGCATCGGTGCGGACGTCATCAGGCTCGGGAACTTTGCCTCGCTTGAGAACAGCATTCTGAAGATATATGCCGACGACAACCGCATGGGAGTCGGCTTTCAGTATGACAACAAAGGAGAACTCGACAACCGGGGAGAGATCTATGCGCTCGGAGAGCTTTCTCGCGGAACGGACGGAGAACTTACGATGGGAATACGCCTATTGCCGTCGACAGTTCATCTCAATTCACAGCACTGGAGCATACATGAGTCGGAATTCAACATCACTAACAAAACTGCTCAGGTCAAGTCGTTCGAACTCACCAACGATGAGCAGCGGTTGTCGGCATACGGAAAGGTCTCCAAATCCGCCGCTGACACGCTCTCTATGGAACTCGACCGATTCGACATTGGCATCGTGAATCCTCTCGTAACCCCGGATCTCGGACTACAGGGCAAGCTCACCGGCCTTGCAAGGCTTGTCTCTCCTCTCGACGACAAGAGCATTCTTCTCGACGTCGTCTGTGACTCGACCTATATGGCCGGAGAGGAAATCGGAATTCTCGCCGCAAAGTGCGAATGGGACAAGACATTCAACCGCTTCGACATAAGCGCGGACAACGACATAAACGGGAAAAACACACTCTCGGCCCAGGCACGCTACACGCCGTCAAGCAAGGGGATAGAGGCACAACTCAAGCTCGACGGCTTCAACATCGGCTATGCACGGCCCTTCGTGGAGGAAATTTTCAACAGGTTCGAGGGCGAGCTTTCCGGACGTATTGCCCTTGACGGGCCGGTCACATCTCCGGGAATCAGTTCGGAAGATGTAAGGATCGACAACGGAGTGCTCAGCATCGCTTTCACAAATGTTCCCTATCAGGTCAGCGGTCCAGTCCATATAGACAATGATGGAGCGCATTTTGACAATGTAAGCGTCACTGACAAGTTCGGCTCCACGGGAAATGTGAATGGGGCCATAACTTTCGGAAACTTCGTGACTCCGGGGCTGGATCTAAACGCGAACGTGAAAGATCTGGAATGTCTCGACACTACTCCAAGCCTGAGCCCTTATTTTTACGGACATCTCTTCGCCAGCGGAAACGTGCGTATCAGCGGTCCTTTCAGCGGAATTGTACTTGATATTGACGCTGTTACGGAAAAGACCGGCAACCTGCACATCCCGATTCCGAACACATCAGTGGCCGGGGCTACCGACCTGCTCAGATTCAGGGAGGAGGAAAAGGTCGTGTGGGTGGACCCGTATGAAGAGATGATGAGCAAACTGAAGAAGCAGACTGAGAAATCCGGAGACTTCAGCCTCAATCTGCGCGTGGGAGCCACACCTGGCGTGACGGCATTCGTGGAGATTGACAGGGAAAGCGGCAACATGCTCTCGGCAAACGGCAACGGCCAGATTGAGCTGAAGATGAAAGGCGAAGATTTCAACATAAACGGCAATTACAACATCAGTGGCGGAAGCTACAAGTTTGTGGCCCTGGGGCTTGCCTCGCGTGACTTTCAGATTAAGGAGGGCAGTTCCATCCGCTTCAATGGCGACATTATGGAGAGCAGTCTGAACATCGACGCGCTCTACAAGACGAAAGCCTCGCTGTCAACGCTGATTGCGGACACAACGTCGGTGAGCACGCGAAGGACGGTTGAGTGCGGAATCAGCATCTCGGACAAGTTGAAGAACCCTCGTCTCGGGTTCTCGATTAACGTCCCGGACATAGACCCGACCATAAAGTCCAAGGTTGAGAGCGCGCTCAGCACTGAAGACAAGATTCAGAAGCAGTTCCTTTCGCTGATTATCTCGAACAGTTTCCTTCCTGACGAGCAGTCCGGCATCGTGAATAGTTCTACCCTCCTCTACTCCAACGTCTCGGAGGTGATGGCCAACCAACTCAACAACATCCTCCAGAGACTTGACATCCCGATAGACCTTGGGCTGAACTATCAGCCAAACTCGAAAGGAAACGACGTTTTCGACGTGGCCGTCTCGACACAGTTGTTCAACAACCGCGTGGTGGTGAACGGAAACATAGGTAACAGGCAGTATAAGTCGACAGGTACCAACACCGACGTGGTGGGCGACATAGACATTGAAGTAAAACTGAACCGCTCCGGCACCCTGCGGCTGAACCTTTTCTCGCACTCCGCCGACCAGTACACGAACTATCTCGACAACTCCCAGCGCAACGGCATCGGTATGGGCTACCAGCTGGAATTCAACGGAATAAAGGATGAGGACCGGAGTAAGCTGACAACTCTGAAAGTGGAGGCGCGGGACACACTGAAAGTGGAAGTTCGGGACACACTGAAGGCACAGAAGCCCCGGGAGCCGAAACTGACACGCGAGCAAAAAAAAGCGCGGAGAGAAGCGGTGCGTCAGAAAAGGCGTTCTTCTACAGCCAAGGCCGGCACGAATCTCACCCCGAGCCAAAACGGCGTACACCCCCAGTCGCACCCCCAGTCGCATAAGATTTTTAGAGAATATGGAGAATATCACGAATAAACTTTACTTGGTGCCCTCTCCGCTCGGGGATTATGAGCCGGAGAGGGTGATTCCCTCCCCGGTGTTGGAGCTACTCGGAAGCGTGGGGATATATGTGGTGGAGGAACTGCGGACGGTGCGGCGCTATCTGTCCAAGGCCGGATTGCGGGGCAAGATTGACAGCCTGGAGTTTCACGAACTGAACGAGCACACGGACGCCGCCACGGTGGAATCCTACCTGGAGCTATTCCAGCGCGGCGACGTGGCACTCATCTCGGAGGCCGGGCTCCCTGCGGTCGCCGACCCCGGAGCACAGCTGGTCTCGCTCTGCCAGCGGCACGGAATCCAGGTAGTGCCTTTCGTGGGGCCGTCCTCGCTGATGTTGGCCCTGATGGCCTCCGGGCTGAATGGCCAGGCGTTCGAGTTCTGCGGCTACCTCCCGGCAAAGCCGGCAGAGCGTCGCGTACGGCTGAAGTCCATCGAGAAAGAGGTCTTGGCAAGCGGCCGGAGCCACATCTTCATCGAGACGCCTTACCGCAACGATGCGATGCTTTCTGACATCTGCTCCGTGTGCGGAGACAGAACGTTAGTCTGCGTCGCGGCCGACATAACGACCTCGGACGAGTTCATCAAGACTCTGAGGGTCGGAGAATGGAAGCGTAAGGTTGCGGGAGGCTTTCAAATAGGAAAGCGGCCCTGCGTATATATAATAGGTGTGGCGCCAGGCTGTGGCGCTGCGGAGAAATTGGTGCGCCACGGAAGATAGGAATAAAGATAAAATTTAATGATATGACAAGCTTACTTGAACTTGAGGGAATGGAATTCCATTCGAATCACGGATGTTACGAGGACGAAAAGAAACACGGCAATCGTTTTATCGTGGATTTCATGGCGGAAATTGATGTCAACAAAGCCGCAAAAACCGACAATCTCGCTGACACCGTGGATTTGGCGGAAATATACACAATTGCTGCAAAGGAGATGGCCACCCCTTCAAATCTAATCGAGAACGTCGCTGCACGCATCGTCCGCAGTGTCGAAAAGAGATACCCCCGTCTTGGGCATTTCTCAATCCGCGTGTCGAAGCAAAATCCGCCGATGAAGGGCGGCAAAGCCGAGTGGAGCCGAATCACCATGGACGGCGGCAGTGAAAGTTGCTGATTTATAATAAACAAGCCGCAATTAAATTGATATGAGCGAGAGTGCAGGTAATGGCAGTATAATTGCCGACATCAGAAACCTTATTGAGCAAGGTCGTAGAGAGGCATATTCTTCAGTCGGCAACATCATGATTGAGACCTATTGGCAGATAGGTAAACGCATCGTGGAGGAAGAGCAGGGCGGACAAGAACGAGCTGCGTATGGCAATCAGCTTATCGACAGGCTATCTAAGCAGCTCACACATGATTATGGAGAAGGGTTTTCGGCTCGTTACTTGAGATCGTTTCGCAAATTCTATATGGTTGTCCCCGACTACAGAATTTGGAAATCGCGATTTCCAAATCTGCAATGGACTCACATTTTCAGAACCTTACGAGTAGGAGATGAGACCGCGATACGTTGGTACTTGGAAACGGCGTCTCAGGAAATGTGGAGTGTCAGAACTCTCGACAGGAATATCAGTACACAATATTTCGAACGGCATTTCACTCAGCCACAGCTGCCTATGGCTGAAAAACAACCAACAAAGCCGGAGCTGTTGAAGAACCCGATTGTTGCCGAGTTTTTGGGATTCAATCAAGACAATAGCTTCTCCACATTCATCCACCTGTTCGGTAATAAAACGGGCAGTAGGCTTTATTTTCATTTTTTCCTTTCTTAACATGAGCCACCGTCTGCACTATGAAATTCACCATTAAGATACTCATTACCTGGAATTTTCTTCATATTCCTCAACCACCTCTAACTTCTTCAGATCTTCGATTTTTTTCTTTCTATTTTAGTATAGCCGTGCTATAATAGCAGTTGAAATTACAGGGCAGGCTTTATCCTGCAATTCCATCTGGGGATATAGCTCAGTTGGGAGAGCGATGCGTGGA
>OQWM01000535.1_pt1 | contig 24407 bp, 33 predicted proteins | sample 1691531 | NCBI WGS metagenome assembly OQWM01 (sample SAMN03418257, study PRJEB22391) | human gut metagenome | biome: human-gut; feature: organic feature; material: feces | host: Homo sapiens | place: Tanzania | collected 2013-01
GTCGCAGGCAATGAGTAGGGCTGCATGAGGAATGCAGGGGTGAGATTCCCGTGGGTTGCTGCCAGCAGCCGTCCGTTGGCTCATTTTTTGATTTTTAAGAAAGGGAATTTTTACGATGCAAGCGAAAAAGACAAACCCTGAAAAAACAAAAAATCCAGAGATGCTTACTCTGGATTCGACTTATCGTATTGGCAATCGTTCCTTTATCGTTGAGCCGGTGTTCAAAGAAGAAAGCTCCCAGACTTTAGGAGAAGTCCTTCTCCGGCTGATGAAATCCGAAAGCGAAAAATTATAATGACCTTTCGGGAGGCAGCGGACAGAGAATGCGGATTGTGTTATAATATAGGTGTACAAGTGAATTTGCTATTCGACTGTCCCAAGAAAGGAGCGAGTATGAAACAGTCGAGTAACAAGAAATCCCGTGAAGCAACCGCTTTTCTCTATGAGCGTCTTTCCCGTGATGATAATTTGGAGGGCGAGAGTTACAGCATCGGCAACCAAAAGAAACTGCTCACCAAAGTTGCAAAGGAAAAAGGCTATACCAATCTGGTCCACTTTCTGGATGATGGCATTTCCGGCGTAACCATGAACCGTCCCGGTTTCGTTGAAATGATGCAGCAACTTGAACAAGGAAAAGCCTCTGCTGTGTTCGTCAAAGACCTTTCCCGTCTGGGCCGAAACTATATTGAGGTCGGACGGCTGACAGAAGAATTTTTCCCGGACCATGACATCCGACTTGTTGCCGTTTCGGACAACATCGACACGGCCGAGGGAGAAAACGAACTGGCACCCATCCGAAACCTGTTCAATGAGTGGTATGCCCGTGACATCAGCAAGAAACGCCGTATCAGTAATAAAATCAAAGGCAACTCCGGCGAACCGATGGGACTTCCTCCCTATGGGTATATCAAGGACCCGAACAATCCCAAGCATTGGGTCATTGATGAAGAAGCTGCTCAAGTTGTCCGGCGCATTTTTGATATGACGTTGGAGGGCTTTGGCACGGAACAGATTGCCACCCAGTTTGAAAAGGAAGGCATCCTGACGCCGCAGGCCTACTGGATTCAGAAAGGCATCGGCCGTCCCGGAAAGACCAAGACGCGCCCCGCCACCAAGTGGAATGGCTCCACGATTACCCATCTTCTGTACCAGCAGGAGTATTGTGGTGATGTTCTGAACTTCAAAACCTACTCCAAGTCCTACAAGAACAAGAAGCGGATTCATAACGACCCGGAAAATTGGGTGGTGTTCCAAGATGTTCACGAACCCATTATTGAACGCGCCGTGTTTGAGAAGGTACAGCAGAAACGCGGAAAAATGCGCAAACGCCGTACCAGCAACGGAGAACACAATATGTTCTCTGGCTTACTTGTCTGCGCAGACTGCGGCTGCAATCTGCACTTCCACTTCAATCAGGGCAACCCGGAAATCAAGTATTTCAACTGCTCCAACTACAAGGGCAACCGTGGCACCTGCCAATCCACCCATTACATCCGTGTGGATTTTCTGGAAGAAGTGGTGCTGGGCGAGATTCAGCGGCTGACCAAGTTTGCCAGCCTCTATGAGGACGACTTTTTGAAGGCTGTTATCGGGCACTCCCAGCAGACAGACGAAGCCGACCGCAAGCTGAAAGAGAAAGAGTTGAAAGCACTCCTTGCCCGTGATGAAGAACTGGACGGCCTCTTTGAGCGCATCTATGAGGACAACGTTTCCGGCAAAATCTCTGATGAACGCTTTTCCAGAATGTCCCGGAGATATGAGGACGAGCAAAAGGAGCTGACCGAGAAAATCAAACAGCTCCGCTCCGAAATCGAAAAGCAGAGCAGCCGCACCATGACAACGGATATGTTCATCCGTCTGGTTCGCAAGTACACCAGAGCGAAAAAGCTGACACCCCGGATGCTGAACGAACTGGTGGAAAAAATCGAAGTGTTCAATGCAGAAAAGGTCAACGGTGTATGGGAGCAGCGGCTCCGCATTCACTACAACTGCGTGGGCACCATCGAGATTCCAAGCGCACTTCCTTTACCGACACCCGATGTGTCGGTGAATACAAGAAAAGGCGTAGTTGTGAACTACGCCCCCTGTGATGTCGCTATTTAGCAAATAAAAAATGACGAATGTTCTTTGACAGCTAAATGCTGTAAGAACATTCGTCATGGTGCGCCTGAAGGGACTCGAACCCACACGCTGAAAGCACGGGAACCTAAATCCCGCATGTCTACCAATTCCATCACAGGCGCGTGCCGTATATTTGATCTCATAGAGTATAGCACAGTTTTTCCTCTTGAACAAGAAGAATTTACGCGGTACAATGGGGTCTGAAATTATTCGCATGGAAATGAGGGATCGCTTTGTCCACACCCCGCATCGCTGCCATTCACGATCTGTCCTGCTTTGGCCGCTGTTCGCTGACCATTGCCCTGCCGGTACTCTCCGCCATGGGCTGCCAATGCTGCCCCCTGCCCACCGCTCTGCTCTCTGCCCACACCGGATTTTCCGGCAATACCTTTTTGGATCTGACGGTGGAAATGGGCCGTATCGCGGATCACTGGGCCGCTATGGATCTGCAATTTGATGCCATTTACAGCGGTTTTTTAGGCAGTGCCGATCAGGTGGACACTGTGGCACGTTTTTTTAACACGTTCAAAAAGTCCAGTACCGCTGTCATCGTGGACCCCGTCATGGGCGATCACGGCACCGCCTACCGCACCTGCACGCCGGAGCTGTGCCGGGGAATGCGGGCACTGGCAGAAAATGCGGATGTGATCACCCCCAATCTGACGGAGGCGGCGCTGCTGCTGGACCGTCCCTACGAGGAGCTCCGACAGGCCGACGCCTATGAGGTGGTCCGCCGGTTAAGTCTGGGTGGACGGCGGTCTGTGGCGCTCACCGGCTATTCTTCGGAGCCGGGACAGACCGGAGCCCTGTGCTTTGACCGTGACAGCGGCGAGAGCAAAGCTGTACAGACTCCCCGGGAGCCGCAGGACTTTTCCGGCACCGGCGACCTGTTTGCCAGCGTCCTCGCTGGAGGGGTAGCAAGGGGTGTTCCCCTTTTTCAGGCCGCCCAAGCCGCCGCGGATTTTGTCCGCGATTGCATTGCGCGCACCTTGGCCGAGGGACTCACAGAGCAGGATGGCGTAGACTTTGAGCCGCTTTTGGGGCAGTTGACCAGCAGCAAATAAAAAAGGCCGGGAAGGATGATATCCTTCCCGGCCCTTTGTTGTTATTCGTCCCGGTAGCCCATGCTCCGCACACAGTTCAGGTTATCCCGCTAATTTGGCCCCATGAAATCTCCGATTTCATGGGTACCCTGCTTTGACCTGAGCGGACAGGCAAATTTCCTGCAACGGTAAGAAAGGGTGTCCTGCGCCATTAAAACCCCAAGTTTTTAGAACTTTTATAGAGTTCTAAAAACTTGCCAGCGGGATGAAAAACTTTTTCGTCCCGCTGACGCCGCTAATGCGGCGGCTCACTGACGTTCGCGGAAAATTGGCGTCAGGCCCCGCGTGGAAACCGTTATTCGTCCCGGTAGCCCATGCTCCGCACATAGTTCAGGTTATCCCGCCAATTTTCCTTGACCTTCACCCAGGTCTGGAGATAGACCTTCGTGCCCATGAACTTTTCCATATCCGCACGGGCCAGAGAGCTGATCTTCTTCAACATGGCACCCTGCTTACCGATGATGATGCCCTTGTGGCTGGCCTTTTCGCAATAGATCGTGGCGTCCACGTCCACCACCCCGGAATCCCGCTCGGAGAATTTGGTGATCTCCACGGCGGTGCCGTGGGGGATCTCCTTATCCAGACACAGCAGCAGCTTTTCCCGCAGCAGCTCGCCCATAACCTGTTGTTCCGGCTGGTCGGTAGTCTCTCCGTCCGGGAACAACTGAGGGCCTTCTTGGGCGTATTTTTGCAATTCGTGCATCAGATCGTCCAGGCCGCCGCCCTTATGGGCAGAAATGGGAATGATAGCGTCAAAGCCGTCCCACACCTCGTTATAGGCCGCAATCACCGGCAGTAGCTCCGCAGGCTCTACGGTGTCGATCTTGTTGATGCACAGAATGCAGGGGATCTTTTCCTCCCGGATGCGGTCGATCAGTGCCTTCTCCGGTCCTCCCACATGGGGGATGGGCTCCACCAGCAGCAGCGCGCAGTCCACATCGCTGAGGCTGGAGGTCACGACCTTCACCATGTAATCCCCCAGAGCGGACTTGGGCTTGTGCAGTCCCGGCGTATCCAGCAGAATGTACTGGGTGTCCTCCCGATTCACAATGCCGTAGATCCGGTTCCGGGTCGTCTGGGCCTTGTTGGAAACGATGGCGACCTTTTCGCCCACCAGCGCGTTGGTCAGGCTGGACTTGCCCACGTTGGGCCGTCCGCAAACGGTGATCATGGCGGTTTTTGTAATGTTTGACATAGGTGATCCTCAACTTTCTTTGAGCGTTTTCGTTTACGTTCCGCTCCATGCGGTCCGTTTTTCTAACATACCACAGATCTGTCGGAATTGCAACCGGATGTCAAGTCTCTCCTCCGCCGATTTTCTCACCAGAGCGGCGGGGCATTCCCAGCGGCGGCAGTTCCACGCCCAAAATGAGTTTTACCAGCCACACAAAAAACAGCAGCACCAGAATCGGGATCAGGCAGGTGGTCACCAGCATAACTGCCAGGGCCTCCAAAAAGCGGTTCAGCACATTCCGCAGCTTCTCCACCGCACCGGCCGCAGCACCGGTAATGCTGTCCGTCACCTTGGAAAAGAATCCGGAAATACCGCTCTGTTCCGTTGCTGAGCCTTCATTCTGGCTGCTTTGAATGGTATCCGTAGCCTCCTTGGCCTCCTGAATAGTAGCCGCAATGGATGCCTGATAGGTATCCTCGATCAGGTCACTGACCCGGATCCCTACCGGGATCACCAGCATGATCGCTATACCGAATAATGCCAGTTTCCACGCCAGTGCGCCCGCTGTCCGCCGCAGACGAGGGAACAGTGCCGCGGCTGCAAAGGCTGCGCAGGCCACCGGGATCAGGACCTTGAACGTCGCACCGGCGGTGATGGTCAGTAAATATTTCTCCAGAAAAATAGCGCAGAGCACGATGAGAAAATAGCCGCTGAGATCCGCCAGCTTGTCCGCGATCGGCGTAGCCGTGTCACCGGGCAGCAGCGTGATCGCCGCCGATGCCGCCGTGGAGGCCGCCGTCAGTTCCAAAACCGTCTCCTGCTTTTCCTCCAGTGCGGCGATAGACTTCTGGTAAAAGGCCGGGTCCGTGGTGATCTTAGCCACGCCGAATATGGAAGCCAGCGCCAAAATCAATGCCGCCGCCACACAGATTATTCTTATTCCGATTGTTCTGGTCATAGTGCATTCCCCTTTGCAAGATATAATCTCATCATACCCCGCTCCGCTCTGTTGTCAAGCACTGGCTTTCAAGCAAAAAATCGGGGAGACTTTCATAAAAGCCTCCCCGATTTTTTGAATTTATTTTTGAAGCCGATGCAGAATTTCCGCCAATTCCCGCCGGGTAACAGCTTTTTCCGGCTCCGCAAGCTGGGCCTCCGTCAGGATCCCAGACATTCCTGCCCATTTCAGGTCCGCGTTCCCCTCCTGTTTGGTCTCTGCCCAAAACAGGACCATTGTCGGCACCTTTCGGGAACTGGCCACCTTGCCAGAGGGAAAAACACCTTGGGTGGAACCGCCGCCGTCCAGCATCAGCGCATCCGCCACACCCAGGCCCAGCAGCTTGTTTTGAAGCTGCTCCCGAGTCAGGCCGGTCTTGTCGCACCACAGGCAGATCCGTCCATCCGGCATCCAGCCCACAGCTGTCCGGGCTGCGGAGCGGGCCACATCCGGCGTCAGGCTTCGCTCCAGCTTCGCCCCATTTTTCAAAAGAGGCACCCCGGAAAGAAAACTGCCGCCCCGATCTGTCAGCATCTGGGGCTTCCCATCAGAACCGATGGAAATTCCCCAGTCCTGATAGGCGTCCCGGCTGATGACCTTGCCGTCGATCACCGTCCAGCCAACCGGCTGAAAGCTGCCGTTAAACAAATAGCCGTTGATGATGTGGCTGCATCCGGACTCCCGCTTCACCTGCGCCAGAGGTTTCCGTTTGCTGTTGTAATAGATCTGCGCTCTGGCGCAGGCAAATACATCAGTCATGGAGCCGGACGGCGCTCTTGGCGTAACCGTCCTCGTCATAACTGACTGCAAACCTGCCGCCGGGGATCCACTGGATCTGCTCAGTCCCGGCAAATTCCATTCTGCGGCGCATATCCAAGGTACGCCGGGCCTCCTTGGGTTCCTCTTCTGCAGGGATAAAGCCCGCCTCCATCTCTGCATCGGTCCAACCGGCCACGCCGCCGTCGGGATTCAAGTGGAAGTTGGCCCCAGCCGCCTTCAGCTCGGCATTGATCTCTTCAATACTCTTGCCGGACTTTTTCCCTTCGCTGATGATTTTCTCAAACATCTTTTCCATCTTCGCGCTCCTTTCCGCCCTCAGTCCTTCATCTGTTTGCTGATCTGATCCACGCCTGTGGCCGCGAGGCCGCTGACGATTCCCACCGCAGCGGCGGTCAGCGGGTCCGCCGCCGGAAAATCCGTCATGACCAGCATTCCCACAACGCCCAAGATTCCCCCGCAGACACCCACGATCACCGGGATCCACTTGTTGTCCAGACCGGACACCTTAACGATCCAACCCACAAGGTAGCAGATCACCGTGATCGCCGCCACGCCTGCCATACCAAATGCTGAAATATCCATTCCTGCTCCTCTCTGTCCGCCATCTCAAGAGATGGGCTGACGCCGCTGCCCCTGTTCCAATTGCTCCAACCGGCGGTCCATGCCCCGGATCTGTTCCTCCACCACCGGCACCCGCCGTGCGAAATGATTGTGCTCCCGGACTTCCCGGGTCAGCTCCGTGAGCTTCTCATCCGTTACCGCTTGGGCCGCCCGGTTGCTCAAAAGCACCCCCAGCAGCGTCACACATCCGGTGATGGCGGCGGTTATGATCTCACTCATGTCTCATTCCTCCGGCGGCACCGCCAGTTGAAAGCTCTCCCAGGTATGCTGTGCCGTCTCCACCTCATCCCATGTATATTCCGCCGCTTCACATTCTGCCCAGGTCAGATAGCGGAAGTAGAACTCCACCTCCAAATGACAGGGCAGAATATCTAAAATAATCTTCCTGATCTGGTCGAACTCCGCCGGCACACCGGCAGTTCTGGGAAATACGACCCGCAGGCTGCCGTCCGCCTTTTCCTCCGCTCTGGCCCGGATGCCGCAGCCGGTGAGAGTATCGTTGATGGCCTCCGGTGTCAGGCTGTCCTCGCTGATCCGCAGCAGCGCGGCGATGGCCTCCCGGCGGTCCTCTTGGGTCACGGCCGCAGGCTTGTGAGCAAACAATACCTCCCGGCGGTCAAGACCCTCGCTCTCCGCCGTGGCCAGCAGGCTTTCCCGTTCCACCAGCTCTACCAGCCCACTGACGCTGTCCAGCTCCCCGCCCAGCGCCGCCAACTCGCCGCCGTTATGGGGTGCTCGGAGATTGTAGAGACTCAAAGGGGCCAACAGGCGAATCAAATACTGCTCATACACACGACTCACGCCTCCTCTGTCACTGTCACCGTCCCCAATACCGGCAGCACCGTGTCATTGGCCGCCAGATCAGCTGACGGGGCCGTAATATGACAGTTCTCTACACCCGGCAGAGCATAGATTCTGCTGTTCAGCTCCGCCAGCTTCACGCCCCTGCCTAACAGCTTTCCGTTGAACTGCTCCGCCAGATCAGCCTCCACCGCAGTCTTCACATTGGCAAAATCCGTCCCTTCCGCCGTTTTTACCGTCACCGCCACGTTCACTGTCGCAGCCGTGGGCGCTTTTACCTGCACGTTCACCGCGATCTCCCGGCTTTTCTGAAAAACCGTCTGAAGCTCTGTCAGCAACTTCTCCGAGGGAATACCATCCGGTGCCGATACATACACATCCACTGTCCCGGCGCCCCGGGCTTTTCCCACCGCCTTGGCCGCCGCCACACCCTCGTGACGGCAGGCGGTCAGCTCATACCACGCGGCGTTGGCTCCATTTGGCAGCCGCTGAAAGCTGTCCAAAATCCGCTGCCGCAGTTCCTCATCCGTTTCCTCCGACAGTCCGCCCGTAAATGCCTTTTCATTGGTGACTGCCGTCACCGCCACAGGACACGCCGTCAGCACATGAACGGTTCCGGCTCCCACATTCCCGCTGCTGCCAGTCTCCACGGCCTCCGCCGCCACGGTCACTGAGATCTCCCCCGCCGGGATCGTCCCCGGCTCCGTAGTCCGGAACCGGACAGTTTCCTCTGTCATGCACACCGTTCCGGTCTCCACGCTCACCGCGCCGGTCTGTGCGTTGGACAGCCGAAAGGTCAACTGACCGGTCGCCCTGCTGGGGGCCTGCCGGACGATGCCTCGCATGGCTCCGTGGCGGTCCAGATAGACCCCCGCGGCCGTCTGGGGAAAGCTCTGCCCCAGCACCCATTCCGCCTGTGCCTCCAACGCCTGGATCTGTGCCGCTGCCGCCCACAGCCGCACCGACAGGTCACAGTCCTCCTGAATCTGTCCGCCCCGCCGCTTGGCGTAGGCCACCAGCATTTCCCGATAGATCGTCTCCGTCGCTCTCACATTGTCACTCCCTCCTGCCCCAAGGCCACCTCCGCCGTCAATCGGCGTTCGTCTTTGACGGCGTTCACCGTCAGGGACGCCTTTCCGCCGTTCTCCGCCAGCGTCACCTGCTCTACCGTCAGACCCGGCTCATCCCGGAGGGCCTCCAGCACATACTGCTCCGCCGCAGCCTGCCGTTCCGCAGGACGCAGCCGGTCCAAAGTCCACAGTCTGCTGCCGAAATTCTCCATAAAGGGAAACTGCCCCCGCCGGGCAGTCAGTTTCATCAGCATCCGCTGCAAAACCGCCTCGTCCCCCTTCGCTGACTGTAATCCGTTTCCCTGCGGCACATAATCGCCGTTCACAAGCACCAGCATCACAGGCCTCCTCCACAGGTACAAGGTTTATAAGGTTCCCCATTAACAAGGAACTGTCCTCTGATGGAAATTCGCCCTGTCAGTTCAATCGTCCCATCCTTCTGCAAATACACATTGCTGCCCTTCGGACCGTAAATATAGACCTCCCCCGGCTGCATCCCCTTTGGAACCTCTGCCTGTTTACCGCCGCAGACACACTGCTCCTCTCCGCCGGGGCCGCCCTTAATGACCAGCACGGAAGCCCCGCTCTCCGGCAGCCACACATAACCGCCCGGACCGTAGATGGGTAACTGCCGCACCTCGCCCCGGGTCACCACTCCCATCTGATCTCCCACGATGGTAGAGATCCCCTGGTCGGCATCCGCCGTGGGGACCGCCCGCTTCATGCTCTGTGCCAGCCACATTTCAACCACACTCCTTCATTGTCCAGATCATCACGGCTCCTTCTCTGGCGGAAAACCGGTTTTCCGTCTCCGCCACCCGGTAATTTCCGGTAAGGCCCAGCTTTTCCAGTCTCACCGTCACCCGATCCCCCGGAAATGCGTCAAAGCTCCCCGGCAGCGTTACCGTCACCGCCTGCTCCTCCTTTTTGGACTGTTGGATCTGGTATTCTCCCGTATAGCGCATGGCATCCCAGGTGCTCCGCCCCGGCGTATAGATCACCCGGCGGCACTGGCCGCCCTTGGCGATCATCTCCGGATTTTTCACAGAGTAGCTGACATTCTGCCGCTTGTCGATGACCAGCGCCTCCGTCAGCACGCCGTAGTGATCCTCCCGGATTCGGCAATTCAGCACCGGACTGCCGCTGTCAAGGATGATTCTCTTTCCGCTGTCCTGTTCCGGTGTTGCCAGCAGCTCTCCGGTTTTGGCAAACCGGGGCAGGAAGCCTCCATAGGTCCGGCAAAACTCCGAAATCACCTTCCATTGGCTGATCCCCACCCCAGCGGTATAGGGCACCGTGGACCTCAGATCCGCCGCAGCCCCGCAGGAAATGCCATAAGGCTCCGCGTGACAGCGGATCAGTTCCCGCAGCGTCACCTGCTCATAGGTCACAGGCCGGGACTCGTTATCCAACAGCCGTGCGGCGTATCCCCGGCCGGACAGTGTCACCGTCATCCCCCTGCTGCCCAGTTCCACGGTATATTCGTCCACGATTCCCCGTAACTGTGTCATTCCATTCTCAATGGCGGCGAAACCCGCCGCCATTCGCAGCACTGTCAGCATTTCCGGCTGATACACCGCCGTCACGGACCAACTGTCGCAGGGCACCGTCCCCGTATGCCTCACGTGCCAACTCAGCAGCGGCGGCAGATCATAGACATGATGGTCTGCCGTAAAGATCCGTCCTGTCACGGCAGTCTCACCTCATTCCCCGGATAAATGAGATTGGGATTTTTGATCTGTGGATTGGCAGCGATCAGGCTGCTCAAGGTCACGCCACAGCGCCGGGCAATGCCCCACAGGGTATCCCCCCGCTTCACGGTGTACACCCGCCCGGCTCCGCCGCTCCCATCAGACGTTGCCAGACTGTTCCCCGGCCACGTCCTGCCATCATTGTTTTCCGTCAAACCACCATCATAGCCGCTGTCATCCTCCCAGAACGCAAAGCTGTACCGTACATAGTCCGGCCGCGGCTCCTCCGTCACAGATAGGGCGACGAAATACGCCCGGTCCGTCCGCCAAACGGGATGCGTCAGCATCCCCGGTCCTTGCTCCTGAAATACCGCCGCCAGCGCCTTGAATTCCTCATAGGCCCCCGGCCCCGCAAACTCGCCCTCGCCCCGCAGGATCCGGCAATTTACGCCCAGATCCTGCAAAACGCAGCCGCCCAATGGTATCTTATGGGCCGCCATCTGCCGCCGGTATTCCACTACAAAGGTCTCCGGATTGTGGGGCCAGGTGTAATTTTTATAGCGCATGGAGGATAATCTCATGCCATTCCTCCCTCTTAAAACATGGTAAATCCGCCGTCATACCGCCGTGCGTCCCGCTGAACAACCCGAGAGATGTCCTCCACCTCCATCGCCGCCCCGCTTCCTTCCGCCATCAGCACCCCCGGCAGGGTCCCCGCAGAAAACGTCTCACTCCGCCAAAGGGCATCCGCCCGGCGGGCCTGTTGAAATTCTTCTGCCTGCGCCGTCAGCCCATCCAGCAGTCTGTCATCAGCTTCCGCTCTGTCCCACGCTTTCCGCTTTGCCGATGACAGTGCTTCACCGCTTTTCGCCTGACCAATCAGCTTTCCCTGTTCCGCCGTTGGACGGAAGATCCCCTTCTCCCGTCCAGCAGGCACTTTCTCAGCCCCCTCCGCAGCACGGCGGAGAACTTCCTCCTCCGCCGTGGTCTCCTCTTTGGAGGGACTGCCGGTCAGCAGACGGTTCAGCGCTGCCTGCTGGCGGCGCCGCAGCTCCCATAAATAGTCCACCGGCTCATTCCCCCTTCATATCCGCAAACCGCTGAAGGTCGAAGGTGCCGCCTCGCTCCTCCGGCAGCGCTTCTCCCTCCGCCAGCCGCAGCAGAAGGTCTTCCATTTCGCCGGGCGTCAGGTCCCGCAAGACCTCCAGTTCATCTCCGTAAACCGCTTCTCCCTGACAATAGCAGCTATCCCGCAGAATAGCGGCATTACATAGCAGCGTCCGTTCCAACGGATCTTTCACTGTCTCCCGATAGTGCCGCCACAACTCCAGCAGCTCCCCTGCCGTCAATGGTTTCAGAGCATCCACCATCCTCATGCGGAGGTCTCGATGCGCCGGGCCGCCGTCAGCGTCACCCGTTCCGCCACGGTGGCGTTCAGCTCCCCGTCCTCCTGAATGCCGCTCCACTCACAGCCGCTGTAAATGACCTTGCGGTCCGGCTTGCAGATCACAAGAGAGAAATCCGTGAGATTATAGAAGTCAATGCCGTCGGAAATGGCCGTATCCGTGGCGTATAGCCGGGTCAGCTCCACGGTATAGCTCTTCTGCCCCTCAATGGTTGCCACCGGCTCACTCTCGCCGAAGGCCTCGATATTCTTGCTGGACTTGGCTGCCTTGGCCCGGTAGCTCTGCACCACGGCGATCTTCCGCCCGTCCAATTCCAGATAAATGTCCGCACTGGTGGGAAATCCCTTCATATCCGTCCCTCCTTAAACCGTCAGATGCACCGTCAGGCGGATCTGGTTCAACCCATGGGCCACGGCAAAGCTGAACTCCACCAGACACACCGTGGGATCGTCCGCTGCGGCCGTCACCGCCACCTCGCCGTAGCTTTCGATGATCTGTGCGTCCTTTTTCTTTTCCAGTTCCACAATGGTCTGTGCCCGGATAGCCCCCCGGCCCTGAGCGGTGTTCTTGGCTCTGGCAAACTTGCTCCGCAGGGCAGACCGCACCGCCGGGATCACATCGTCGGCAATCAGGACGGTTGTCAGCTCCCGCCAGGTACTGTCGGCGGCGCTGCCGGTTTTTGTCCGGGTAGTGATGCCCCGCACCGGGGATACAACGCCCCCCACGTCCTCCAGCGGCGTTACGCCACCTTGGACCAGCAGGTCAATGTCATTGTCACTGTAAACGCTCTGTAAACCGCCGATGCCGTACAGCTCCGCCCCGTTCAGGGGTACTGCCGGGTCCGTGCCGCAGGCAATAGCACCTGCCACCGCTGCCGCGGCAAACACACCGGAAAGGGCTTTGCCGCTCTCATCCTTCATATCCGGGCCAACCAGTACCATTCGCTCACTGTTGATGGCCTCCGCCCTGGTCACCAACTGCGCGGCCGTGTCTCCGCTGCCGCCGATGACGCCGATTCGCTCCCCTCTGGCCGCGGATGCCGTTTCCACGGCGGTTTTCAGTGCCTTCTGGATGGTCAGCTCGCTGCTGTCGCACACCACCACCTGCACATCACAGTTGGCTAGGGCGGCAAATGCCGCCTGATAAGCTTCCAATCCCCCGCCTGCACCAACCCGTACCGCGTAAACCGTGGATGCACCGTTGGCAAACAACAGCTTCAAAAGTGTGCTCATACCCGGCGTGTCAGCGCCGTCCTCACCAAAGACCTCCACACCGGCGCCATAACCGGTCAGTGTCGCCGCTGTATTGGCCGTTCCCTTAACGGCCAGAGCCGCCACGCCGATCCGTTTGGCCGCCCGACCGGCAGACGTCACGCTGGACACGTCATACACCGAGTAGACCCCCGGCCGCTCATGTCTCATCTCACTCACTCGCTCATAACTCCTTTCAGTCGGAAATCCAGAAATTCTCCGGACTCCACGGCGCTCTCCGTCAGAAACAGGGCTCTGCATTCCAGAACGCCCCGCCGCAAGAACATTCCCGTGGTCTTCTCCCAGCAAATGGCCTCCCAGGTAAGTTCCCCGGTGCGGACTCCCTCCGGAAGCCCGCCCAGCAGCACCTCGGTGGCCGTTTCGCAGCCGTGTTCGCAGTCCGCCGCCCGATTCGCCCGCAGTTCCACGGTGATCTGCCCGAACAGCTCCTTGCCGTAGCGTTCCCGGACCGCCTGAGTCTCCGGGTCCTTCATCTCTCCTAAATAATGGCAGAAGCCCGCCGTTTTTCCGCTGGCCGCGCCGACACCCACCGCCGCAACCACGCCGCTGTACGCCATGGCCTGTTCTGCCGGGAACGCCTCCATAGCCGCGATCCCGGCCCCGCGCAGGGCGTCCAGCACTGCCTTGCGGATCTGTGACAATTCCTTCATTCTGCCGCCCTCCGTTCCGGTTCCAGCAAGGCCCACCAGTGATTGACCTCGTCTGACAGGGCGTGTTCCCGGCTGCTTCGTACCCGGAAGCTCCGTCCCCTCCAAATGATGGTATCCCCCGGCTGGACCTCCTCCAGCCCGGTATACCTCCACAACCGTTCGTCTATCCAACCGATGGGCGTCTGCTCTCCCGGCACTATCTCGTCCCGGGCAGCGGCGGGCTGGATAAATGCCCGGACGGACTTTTCGCCGTCTCTGCTCCGCAGCGTTACGGTCTGACCGTAATGTTCCAGGATCTCCCCCATCACGCCGGTCATCCCCGCACCCCCCTGAAACAAAACTCCCCGGAGGCGGCATAGGGACGCATCAGCCGCTCCGCCGTCTGCCGCAAGGTCTCCGCCATCACAGCCGCTGATTGGCCGCCGCTCTGCCGCACCGTCACCTCGCCCACAGTAAAGGACTCCGCCCTGCACCGCTTTCCCATGTAGTCCGCCGCCGCCATGAACGCCGCCGCGCACCGCAGCGCGCCGCCGCAGTCCTCCTTCGTCACGCCGGGGTCCAGACGGCTCTCCCAAGCCGCCTCCGCCGCTTCACACAGCACCGCCAGCAGTGGGTCCTCCTGAGAGGCGCCGCACAACTCCGCCGCTAATGCGGCCGCCGTTATCTCCATAGGTCACTCCCCTTCCGTTTCCGCTTCACCGCACCGAGAATCCCGGTGCGGTGGACAAGCTCAGACCTTCAGCACCTTGGCCGCGTCGGTAAACAGCTTGGCAAAGCCGGAAACCGAGGTAATGGCTGCCCGCTCCAGCTGGCGGTCAATGAGCTTGTCATACTCCACCACCACTTCGCTGCCGCAGATCTGCTCCAAGGCGTAGTTCTTGTCCAGACCGATGATGGTCCCGGCAGGCACGGCGCTGGAACGCAGCAGCTTGGCCCCCAGAGGAGTGGTCAGCTTGCCGGTTGCCTGCAAGTTCAGCCCGGTATTGGGATTCTGGAACTCGCTGAGCTTCAGCATGGCCAGCATCATGTCATTGCTCACCAGCATGGTATTCATGGTATAGGGATCGAACTGCGCCCAGAAGTCCAGCAGTGCGTCATAGCTCAGAGTGCCCTTGCTGCCGCCGATGGGATTGCTGCCCACCTCATAGACCTTGGCGGCATTGTTGTTGCCGTCACCGTCCTTCAGTACCTTCACGGCGTCCTCCAGATGCATCCGGCCCATGTACGCACCGATCTGCCGCAGCGTCACGGCAAACAGGTCCAGTCTCTGGAAGCGGATGGCCTCATAGGGAGCCACCAGCATACGGCCCCGCTTATGAAGACGTACCAGATTTTCCTGGGTATGAATGGTGGTCTGGGGGATCTGCGCGCCCTCCTCCACACGTTTGAGTTTCTTTTCCTCCTCCGTAGGAGTGGATGCGATGGAACGGTAATCCATACCGTCAAAATTGGTGACGGTGGCGGTGATATCCGGCAGGATGCTCTCCTCCTCCATACCCTGACGCACCACACGGGACACGAATTCCGGGAACAGCACAGCGGACTCCGTAGACCAGAAGAACTTCTCCACTCTATCGCTGCCCGCGCCCTTCACCTTGATGTCAAAGCGCTTGAGCTGACGTTGGAAGGCGTCCAGTCCCTCCAGAGAGGTGCCCTTGTAGTTCTCACTGGGGTCCAGGGTTTCCAGCGTCTGTGCAAAGCTGCGGCCGCTCTGGCCGTACATCCCCTTTTCCAGCTTCAGGTTTTCATAATGATAAGCCATATTCTCTCCCCCTCCTTACAGCACAATGGTCACGGTTTTAGCAGTGGTATCCACCTCTACGGCAAGATAGCTCTTGCCACCGGTAGAAATGACCTTCACGCCGCCGCTGCCGTCCGCTGCCAAAGAGTTCCAACCAGCAGCAGGCGCGGAAGCCCCGGTGTAGCTTACCGTCACCATGCCCCCCATAGCCACAGAGCAGGCTTTGCCGTCTCTGGCCACGGACAGCACCACGCCCTCAAAGCCGCCATTGTCCGCACATTTGGCAACCGCTCCGCTGCCGCTGACCTTCACCACCTGCCCCGCGGACACGCCGTCGCAGGCAAAGGTGGCGGCCCACTGGCCGATGCCCTCATAAGAAACGTTCATGCAATTTCCTCCCTCATATTGTGTTTGTCCCATCAGACAAGGAACACCGCTTCATCCTCCCGCTTGGTCTCCACCTGCTGCCGCAGCTGCGGTGCCACGGGAAATTTCTTCGCGATCTGGGCCTCATAGGCTCCCTTGAGTTCCAGTAATTCCGCCTCCTCCAGTCGCCCAACGGCCTTGGCGAAGATTTTGCCATCCAGATGCCCGTCCGCCAGCATAGCAAGACGCACCACCTCCCGGCGCAGCCCCACCAGATACCGCTGGCCCAGCTCCGCCTGCTTGCGCAGCGTCCGCAGCTCTGCCCCCTCGGAGCCAAACCGCTTCACCACACCGGCTCTGGGCTGGGCGGGCACCGCCACAAAGGACCACTCATAGGCGTCCTTGGGGTCCTTCAGTTCCATAAAGCACAGCTTTTCGCCGTACATCTGACCCTTCACATGGCCGCAGGCGCCGTTTTCCGCGCCGCACACGGAGCACACGCTCCGCCCCATGCTGCATCCCACGCTGACCTCTTTCTTGATACCACCCTCGATCTCCGTGATAAGCTCCTGATTCTTTTCCGTCCGCATGAGGTAGGCCCAGCCCTTCAGCCAACGGTACTCATCCCCCGCCGCCGTCACGGTGCCCGGTTCCCGCACCACCTCCGTCCGGTAAATACGGGCCGTCTGGCCCTTAGCGGACCACTGGTGATCAAAGATTCCGCTCTTGCCTAAAAACAATTCTCCCAGTCGGTCCAGATCCTCCGTCCCGAACCGCTCAAAGTCCCGGTCCACCTCGTTGTCGCACAGCCGCACACTGAACGTATACACCTGATCCGCCGTCAGCTCCGCCTTGCTGAACCGGTTGATCTGATCCAGTTCTTCCTTTGTCAGCATCCGTTTCCCTCCTGTCACGCTTTTTTCGCGGCCCCCGCCGCCCTGTCCTCAATTTTACCTTCCGCCGCGTCATTCTCGATCCGCAGCTTCCTCGCCTGCTCCCGATACAGCTCCGCCTTGGCTTCCTCTACCTCATCCTGTAAGTTGATATCCTCCCAGTCCACCCGGAACGCCGCTGTCTCTCCCTGCATCCGCATCCACATCCGGCAGATCTGCTCCACCACCGGCGTCAGCGTCCGTCGAATAGCGGTGATCTCCGTGGTGAGCATGTCCGCCTGCTGGGCGCTCATCCGCTCCGTGGAGTTCCAGTTCAGCCCCAGCATAAAGGGCGGGATAGAGGTTTTTGCCACGATCTGCTCCAACACCTGTCGCACCGGCACCTGACTGTCCAGAATGGGTGCGTCGCCGCCGATGACCTTGATATCCACATCTCCCACCGCCACGAAGTCCCGGACACTGCCGCTTCTGGTATCCTGCATAGCCCGGCTCCACTCGCTGGCAAGAAGCTGCCCCCGTTCCGCGGCATTGCCGTCGCCGTCCCGGCAGGTCACGGCAAACCGCATATTGCCGCATCGTTCCCAGTTGACCCCCACCGTGTTGTAGATCTTCATCAGAATGTCCGCCATAAACGGCAATCCCCGAAGCAGCGATACGCCATAGGGATGCTCCGCCTCCGGATGCAGCGGCGTAAACAGCAGCAGCTCCTGATACGGCAGAGCGGCCATCCGCCCACGCTCATCCGGCCCGTAGATCTGAAAATCCAGCGGGCTTTCTCCCTCTCTCAGCTCGATCCGGTCCATCCGTCCGCACAGCAGTGCCGCCAGATCCCGGTTTCCCGCCGCCGGCACCATCTCGCCTACGGCGCCGCCGCAGATCAGCAGCGATTCCAGGTACTGCTCCAAAAATGCGTTGATACCATACTGTCCCCGTCCCGCCGGGACCCGTTCTAAAAAGTCCCGCAGCCGCTTTTCTGTCTCCGGATCCTCACAGAATACCAACGCACCTCCGCTGAGGCGGATCAGCTTGCACACGGCGGCATCTACCACCGGCACGGCCTCCCGCACAGCCTGATACAACCGCAGTTCTCCGCCGCGCTGAGGTGTAAAGCTCCGCAGCCCCGCATAGGGATGCCGCTCCCGGTCCCGCAGCTGCACAGCCTGGGCCGTTGCCGCTTCATCGCCTCTCCTTTTCCAAAAATTCAAACGAACCTCTCCTCCCTTCGGAAATCGGTCTCCTACTCTCCCGTCCACACCCGCTTTTGGTGTACAGTCCCGTACAACATTTTATATATTTCTTAACAGTATCCGCCTCTCACCACGCTGACTGCCGCAAATCCACCCTTTTCCCCGCCTGACAGATCCATGGCAAAGTACCGCATCTCATCCATGGCGTGATCGTGCTCCTTTTTCGGTGCATCCTTTCCTGCCTTTTCGTCCCAGCAGTAAAGGGCCATCTCCCGCAGACAGTCCCGGCAGGTATTACACAGCACGATCCGCCTCTGCCGCAGCAGATCCGCCGTCACCCGGATGCCGTCAGCCACATCGTTGTTGGCCTTCTTTACCCGCCAGCCCCGCTGCCGCAGGGTCTCGATGAAGCTGGCCGCCGACGGGTCCACGATCACCCGCTGGATCTCCCGCCCCGCCGCCAGCCGCTCCAGCATATCCGCGTACTCCGCGTCGGTTTTCTGCCGTCCCTCCCGGCGGGAATCGTAATAGGCCTCCTCTACCCGGTACCAAACGCCGTCCCGTTCCCCCCAAAGTCCCATGGACAGTGGGTTCACCGTCCCGTAATCCACGGATACCCGCCACCGGCCGAAGGGCCCCTCCGGCACCGGTGCCGCGTCTCTGGCCGGGTCGAAAAAGTCATATACCAAGCCCTGAGCCGCCGCCCATTCTCCCTGCACAAACCGTCGGTAAAACACGCCTGTATACAGCCGCTCGTACCGCTGCCGGATCTCCGGCGACAGGCCGGGATTATCCGCCATCGTAAAGTGCAGCCGCAGCGCCCCCCGGCTCTCCGCCTTCTCGATCCACTCCTTGTAGAACCAGTGCTCCGGCCCCTCCGGATTGCAGTTGAACCACAGCTTGCTGCCCCGGACGCTGCACCGGGCTACCGCCTGCTCCACGAAAGACCGTGGCATCAGCGCCGCCTCGTCCAGCAGCAGCCCCGCCAATGTGCTCCCCTGGATCAGCGCCGCGCTGGACTCGTCTTTCCCGCCAAACAGCAGAAATTGATTCCGATGCCCGCCAAATTCCACCGTCAGGGAATTAGCGCTCCTGTTTTCACGCACGCTCATACCGATCCGCCGCAGGCAGGGGACCAACTCCGTCAGCAAATTCCGCCGCAGCGCCCCCACCGTCTTGCCGCACAAGGCAAACTGCCGTCCATCAAAACAACTCTGGGCCCACAGGAAAAAAGACAGTCCCATGCAAAACGTCTTTCCGCTGCGGACTGCCCCATCGCAGATGATGGCCTGCCAACGGTTCTGCCGCCACCAGGTCAACACCTGCCTTTGCTTGCGGGAAAACCGGATCATATCATTTCTCATTCCAGTCTCCCGTTTCCCCCGGCAGGGCCGCCAGCGCCTGAAGCAGCGGGTCCGCCTGCTGGGGTTCGCTGGCCTCCAGCAGCTTCCACAGCGTCTCTAACGCCCGGACCCGGTCCACCAGCTTGACCTCTACGCCCTTTTCTGTTACCCTTAGTTCAGACACAGCCGACAGTTCCAGTCCCTCCGGCTCCGTCTCCCCCCGGCGCAGCGCCAGCGTCACCGCATCATCCACCCGGCCAAAGGCCAGCCGTGCCAGCTGCCGCAGTACATCCTCCCGCTTCAGCTGCGCCGCCGCATCGCAGCGCATCCGTTCCAGCTTCTGTTGGGTCCCTTTCTGCCCCAGCATGGCGTAGCCGTCCCGTCTGCCGATCTCTGCGGCAGCCTGCTCCGGGTCCATGGTCCGCAGATAGGCCCTGCAAAAGCGGCCATCCTCCTGTTTCTTCTCCAAAGCCGTCCCCCCATTCCATCCCTCCGGCAGATTTTCAGAAAAAGTGCATCTCTCTGTGCAACATCTTTTCAAGACGCAGCCGAAGCTCTGCACGTTTTCTCTTTCTTCCCATTTATTTTTTTAGCAACAATTTAACGATTCGTCTGCTATACTGAAACCAGCAAGGAGGCTTCCTATGTCTCATCCCAATTCCAAATCCAAGACCAGCCTGGCCACCCTATTCCCCTTCTCCATGCGGGACCTCATTGTCACCGCGCTGATCCTCTTTGTGGCCGTGGCCTTCTGTATCCTACTGCAGAGGCTGGACCCCAGCGCTGGCTTCGCCACGCCGGTTTTTGTGCTGACTGTGCTGCTGACCTCCCGCCTGACCACCGGCTATTTCTGGGGTCTTTTCTCTGCGGTGCTGGGCGTCATCGCCGTCAACTTTTTCTTCACCTTTCCCTATTGGGCCTTCAACCTGACCATCACCGGCTACCCCCTGTCCTTCCTGACCTTTCTCAGTGTTTCTGTCATCACCTCCGCTCTGACCACCAAGACCCGCCAGTTGGACAAGCTGCGAATGGAAAATGAAAAGATCCGGATGCGGGCCGACCTGCTCCGTTCCGTATCCCATGACATCCGCACCCCCCTGACTTCTATCATCGGCTCTACCTCCGCCGTTCTGGATAATCCCGATCTCTCCCAAGAGGACCGCCGTTCCCTGCTGGAGGATGTGAAGCAGGAGGCCCAGTGGCTGATCCGCACTGTGGAAAATCTTCTTTCCATCACCCGTATCGGCAGCGACCGAACAGAACTGAACAAGCAATTAGAGCCGGTGGAGGAAGTCCTGGCGGAAGCCGTTCAAAAGGCCCGCAAGCGGCTTCCTGACATCAAATTCTCCGTGGAGGTCCCGGCGGAGCTGCTCATGGTCCCTATGGACCCCATCCTCATCGAGCAGGTCCTCTCTAACCTGATTGAAAACGCCGTCACCCACGGCAAAACCACCACCGCCATCCATCTCCGGGCGGAAAAAACGGAGGACGGCTTCGCCGCCTTCTCCGTTCGGGACAACGGTCAGGGTATCCCCCCGGCCCTCCTGCCCCACTTATTCGACTATTCTATCCGCCACGCCTCTCCCCCCACGGGAGATGGGAAGCGGAACATGGGTCTGGGACTTTCGGTGTGCAGCGCCGTAGTCAAGGCCCACGGCGGGCGTCTCACCGCCCATAACCACCCGGACGGCGCGGAATTTGTCTTCTGCCTGCCCATGCCCCCCGCCGATCCCGCTATTTCCACTGATTTATCCGAGGAGGAAACCCTATGAACATCCGTGAAAAGATTTTGGTCATTGAGGACGAAAAGAGCATCGCCCGCTTTATCTCCACCATTCTCACCGCCAATGGCTACGAGGCTATGCGGGCCGCCAGCGGAGCCGAGGCCATGTCCATGATCTCCTCCCACTGCCCGGATCTGGTGATTCTGGATCTGGGCCTGCCGGATATGGACGGTCTGGACATTCTACGTCAACTCCGCAGCTGGTCCACCCTGCCGGTGGTGGTTGTCTCCGCCCGCTCCCACGAGCAGGACAAGGTCTCCGCCCTGGATTTGGGGGCTGACGACTACCTCACCAAGCCCTTCGGCACCGATGAGCTGCTGGCCCGTGTGCGGACGGCCATCCGCCACACCCGCACCGCCACCGGCAACAGTGAGATCGCCCAGCAGGGCACCTACACCGTAGGCGACCTCACCATCGACTACAACAAGCATCAGGTTCTCGTCCGGGGTGAAAACGCCAAGCTGACCCTCAGCGAATTCCGGATCGTCGCTCTGTTAGGCAAGCACGCTGGCCGTGTGATGACCTATGATTCCATCATCAAGGAGTTGTGGGGGCCCCGGGCCAGCGGCGATAACCAGATCCTCCGGGTCAACATGGCCAACATCCGCCGAAAGATCGAGAAAAATCCCGCCGAGCCGGAATACCTTTTCACCGAAGTGGGCGTAGGCTACCGCATGGCAGAATCCGAAAACTGACGTACATAAACAGCTCCTCCGCCATGCAGCGGAGGAGCTGTTCTGTTTTGCGATCCATTTGTCCTTTTCATTCTCGTTCTTTTCCGCTCCCGGTCACTCATTTCCCTCGGAGTGCCCCGCATTTTGAGATGCCACGAGAGATCACCCACAATTTGTATTTTTCAGAATGACCGTCCCCGCTCCCGCATACAGTTGCAGTGCACCCATTTCTCAAAATCAATGCTTGGGAGTGTCGAACGATGGCAATGTCTTATATCTGGTCCGGTCTGGTGATTCTCTCCTTCCTCTGGGGTCTTTTTCACGGGAACCTCAGCGCCGTGGCCGCCGCCGCGCTGGACGGTGCCCAGTCCGCTCTGGAGCTGAGTCTTTCCATGGCCGGCATCCTCTGCCTTTGGAGCGGCGTCATGGAGATTCTGAATGTCTGCGGTCTGTCCCGCCGCATCGCTGCACTGTTCCGTCCGCTGCTGCGCCGCCTGCTGCCCAACGCCAGCCGGGACGAGGAAACGCTGGCGGCAGTCTCCGCCAATGTCTCCGCGAACCTTCTGGGCCTTGGCAATGCCGCTACGCCGCTGGGCATCCAAGCCGCCCGGCGGATGGCCCGAAACTGCGGTGGCACTGCCAGTGACGAGCTGTGCCTGCTGGTGGTGCTCAACACCGCCTCCATCCAGCTTCTGCCCACCACCGTGGCCTCCGTCCGGGCTGCCTTCGGCAGTGCCGCCCCCTTCGACATTCTGCCCGCCGTCTGGATCAGTTCTCTCGCCTCTGTCACGGTGGGCCTGCTCACCGCCCGCCTTCTCTCCCGCCGGAAAGGAGGCCCTGCATGAACCCCTCTGACCTCATCATCCCCCTGCTGCTGGCGGGAGCCGCCGCCTGCGGCACCGGGCGCCGGGTCAACGTCTACGCCGCCCTGACCCGCGGTGCGGAGGACGGTCTTACCGTCCTGCTCCATGTAATCCCCGCTCTGGTGGGCCTGCTCACCGCCGTCAGTATGTTCCGGGCCTCCGGCGCCATGGATGCACTGGCCCGGCTGTGCGCCCCGGTTTTGAACCTTCTGGGCATCCCGACGGAGACCGTGCCGCTGATGCTGGTCCGCCCCGTATCCGGCAGCGGCGCACTGGCCATCGCCAGCGATCTGATGGCCTCCCATGGACCCGACAGCTACATCGGCCGGGTGGCCGCCGTCATGCTGGGCAGCACAGAAACCACCTTTTACACCATCGCCGTCTACTTCGGCTCCGCCGGCATCGTCCGTACCCGCCACACCGTCCCGGCGGCGCTGGCGGCAGACCTCACTGGCTTTCTCACCGCTGCCCTCACCGTGCGGCTCCTGTTCGGCCCCTGACATTTGCGAATTCACACAAAAGAAGCACGGCAAAGCCGTGCTTTTTCGTTTCCCTTATGCAGATTTTCTCACCTTTCGTTCAAATGCGCCCGCAGACGTTCCAGATTCCCCCGCATGAGCGTCACATACGTCTCTCCCCCTGCCAACTCATTTGGGGACACGTTGTGGCAGGTGTGGAACATAGCGGTCCCCGCCCCCGCCGCCTCGGCGATGGCGTCCGCCACCAGATGATTGGAAAACTCAATATACCAGACAGTCGAGATCCCTTCCTCCCGTACCTTGTCCGTCAGAAAGGCAATGGTCGCGGCGGACGGTTCCGTCTGGGTAGAGCACCCCGGAAACGCCGCGTAGTACCGCAGATCAAATTCTTCCGCAAAGTACCGCAGTGGGAACCGATCTCCAAACACTATGGTCCGGTCCGGCAAGCTGTCGAAAAACCCATGGAACTCGCCATCCAGAGTGTCGATCTCCTCCGCATATTTCTCTGCGTTGGCCCGATACCGCTCCCCATTCGCACTGTCCAACTCCGCCAGCACCTCCCCAAACTGCCGGGTGATGGCCGCGGCGTTGGCCGGAGCGGTCCAAACATGCTCATCGATCTCTGTTACGGTCCCTAAGTGGTCATGATCGTGGTCATCCTCGTCCTCATCGTGGTGATGGCCCACTTCCTCCTGCATCCCCTCTACATGCTCTTCCTCCAGAGTCTCCACGCAGTCGATCAGTGCCAGTGTCCGGCCCGTTGGCTCCGCCGCCTCTAAAATCGTCTCTACCCACTGGTCGGAGTCCCCTCCCAGATACAAAAAGAGGTCACAGCTCTGCACCTTCAAAATATCCGCCGGAGTGGGTTCATAGGAATGGCTCTCCGTCCCCGGCGGCAGCAGTAATTCTACATCCGCTAAGTCTCCGGCGGCGGCCCGGGCAAAGTCATACGCCGGAAATACAGTCGCTACAATGTGCAGCTTTCCATCCTCCGGTTCCTGCACGGATGCCGGTGCGCATCCTGCCAGCAACGCCAGTGCCAGCATACAAATCAACAGTTTTTTCACAGTGGTCTCCTTGCAATTTGAGAATCATTTTCAAATAGGATACCACATCCGTCCCAAAAAAGCAACCCCGACTATCCGTCGGGGTTGCCTTTGTTTTTCCTGTTTACTTGCTGCGCTTCAGAACCTCGCACAGCAGCTTCCACGTCCGCTGGACGGACGCGATGTGCATCCGCTCTCTGGGCGTATGGATATCCGTCAGGTCCGGGCCGAAGGACACACAATCCAGTCCCGGCAGCTTCTCACCCAGCAGGCCGCACTCCAGACCGGCGTGAATCGTCTCCACCACCGGCTCCTTGCCGTACTGCTCCCGGTAGACCTCGATCAT
>OQWM01000538.1_pt1 | contig 24364 bp, 18 predicted proteins | sample 1691531 | NCBI WGS metagenome assembly OQWM01 (sample SAMN03418257, study PRJEB22391) | human gut metagenome | biome: human-gut; feature: organic feature; material: feces | host: Homo sapiens | place: Tanzania | collected 2013-01
GAACTTGAACTATCAGCGCAAGCCTGCTTATGGTGGTTTTGCTGATGGTCTTGCAAATAAGAAATAGGACATTAGTTTAGGTTTTAGTATATTAATAGATTAACCGAAATTTATGTTAGTCGTGATAGGTCAGTTGAGCCATGAGGCTCGACTGACCTTTTTGGATTCTTTTTTACACCACGCAAAGGCGTTGAGTGTAAAAGGCATATCTTTGAAAAACTTAACTCAATAAATTGAATGATGAAGAAACTGATAATTTTAGCAGGTTTATTGGTATCTTTGCAGGTGAATGCGCAAAATTATGCCAAGCAGTGGAGTGCTGACAATGGTGATGGTACTTATACCAATCCAATCATCAATTCAGACTTTCCTGACCCTGACATTATCCGCGTGGGGGATACCTATTATTATGTATCTACCACAATGTTCTATTTCCCTGGTGCGACAATCTTGAAGTCGCACGACTTGGTGAACTGGGAATATTGTGCCAATCCTCTCCAAAAAATAGCGGAGTCGGAGCCTTTTAATCTTCAGAATGGATATAATCAGTATTCCAAAGGGCAATGGGCTCCTAGTCTGAAATACTACCAAGGCAAGTTTTACCTTCACTTCATCGCCTTCAACCATGAAAAGTTTGCCGATGGTGGTGACTTCCTCTTAACGGCTACAGACCCTGAGGGTGAGTGGAAGGTGCAAAAACTGCATGGCTTCTATTATGATTCAGGTCTTTTCTTTGATGAGGCAACGGGACGCCGATTTGTGGTGGCAGGATACAATGAAATCCGTGTGACCGAGTTGGATGAAAACTTCAATGCCATCGGTTCCTCTAAGCTGATTATCAATAAGCCAAACTCTGGATTGGAGGGCAGTCACATGTATCATATCGGTGATTACTATTATATCTATGCCACATACGGTGGAGGTTATGACCATAGCCAAACCATCTTCCGTTCCAAGAATCCGTTCGGACCATACGAGGAGCACGATGGATTGCTTTTCGAAAAGCAGGACATCCATCAAGGGGGATTGGTACAGACGCAGACAGGCGAATGGTGGACGATTCTCTTCAAGGATGCAGGTACTATCGGGCGTATTCCGTATCTCGAACCTGTGGTATGGAAAGATGGATGGCCTATTCTCGGTGACAATGGCATTGATGTGAGCAAGGGTGGCAAGTCGTACAAGAAGCCTAATGTAGGTAAGGAATATCCAAAAACATACTTGCCAACCAATGATGGTTTCAACACCGACAAGCTTGGGAAGCAGTGGGAATGGAACCACAATCCTGACAATTCGGCATGGTCTTTGACCGAACGACCTGGATTCTTGCGCTTATATACGTCGGGCATTGTGAAGGAAGGCACCGACACCAAGCTCAACGAATTCTTACAGGCGCGCAATACCTTGACCCAACGCATGTTTGGATACGATAAGGAGGGTGCCTCTACTTCCACCGATACGTATGGCACGATTTGCTTAGATGTATCCCATATGAAGGAAGGTGATGTGGCTGGGCTTTGTGTATTCCAAGACCCTCATGCTTATGTTGCAGTAAAGATGATTGACGGCAAGAAAAGGGTGGTTTACTATCGTGCTCCTTGGTGGGAACCAAAGGCTGATTGGCAGGGTGTAGTAGATGATAAGGAACATTATAGGAAGTTTAGCACATCTACCGCTTCGCACAACGATAAGATCTATCTTAGGGCAGTGGCTAATTTCAAAACCAATAAATTGAAGTTCTATATCAGTTGGGACAATCAGAAGTGGTATGATTTGGGCAAGAACATCGAAACCGAGATGCGCTATACCCTCAAGATATTCACAGGCAATCGCTTTGCCATCTTTAATTATGCAACCCAGCAGAATGGAGGCTATGTGGATGTGGATTGGTTCTCGACAGAAGAGACTGTTGATGAAAATAAATTCAACGATTTGACTGCCATTGAGCAAGTAGAGTCGAATACTAAACGTATTGTTTCTCGCCAGTTTTATAATGTGTTAGGTGTAAAGTTACCGATACCTCAGCATGGCTTGAACATTGTGAAGACGCGTTATGAGGATGGAACGGAGAAAACTTATTCTTTCGTTTTCCTCCTACTCGATTTTGCAGAATAATTCAAATCGCACTACTCATCACAAGCGATGCGATTTGAGAATAAAAAAATCAACCGAATATATTGTGAGTCGGTTCAAACTTTTTGATGAACATCTGTTACTTATGCTGTTCTCACGAATGACACAATAGTACTAACAATTGGATAATAATTTAAAAGCTTATCTATATATGTAGTTGGCAAACATACAAAATCGCCATTGATATGGATTCTTCGTCCAACCTTATTGGCTGATAATTTCCTCCATGTTCAAAATTCAAGAAATCCACTACAGACCACCATTTCTCAATTTCCCCTGTGGAAACATCCAAGTCATGGGCACATTTCTGCTTATCAGTGGAACATGGATTCTGATAACGCCAGAGAGTCACATGAAGGGCGGGCTTAGATGAATATAGTTCATCCAAAAAATCGCTGTTCTCACACCATTGATGAAACATAGAAGTATCTGCTGCAGTTGAATTCTCATTCTTACTGACTACAGTGTCCAAGAATAGTCCATTATATTCATCTAAAAAATCCTTGGCAGATTCTTCATCTTCACTGCTTCCACTCTCCTGACACCACTTCTTGAAGCGGTTAATCATACCTATTGAATGATGTTCAATGTATTGCAGAGCAGAGATTGAATCCTGCTCATACCAATCGAGAAGCTGATGCTCCTCTTGAAATCCACTTAGTATCATACCTGTTATCCTTTAAAAATGAATACTAGCGATGGAATGCAGCTCTCTTTACCTGGTTCACTCTCTCAGCCAATGCATCTAACATGTCCTGAGTATAGTCTTCTTCCTTCACATAGGAAAAATGCCCATCATTCACCCAACAACCGCTGATGCCAAAACTGTAAAGAGGAAATTCGTCTCCAGTGAATTCTCTCTGCCACTGTTCTTTATCTCCGTTCACTACACGAATACCTATATCCTGCATCAGGTCAATTCCCAACGAAATTGGTTTGTCCTCCGGAATCAGACAAAGAACGTCACCTCCTTTGAGCTGCTCCAGATCAGAGACTTCTATATCCAATTGTCTGCCTAGTACACGCATGTTATGCTGTATTACATAGGCCGGCATGGAAACAATCTGCTGGGTAGCATAATCCAACTGATAATACGCATTTTTTTCAGCTGAATATAGGGCTCTTCCGTTTTTGAGAGCCTGTTGCTGCTGTAATTCAAACTCTTCCAGCAATTTGCTTTTCCAGCAGGACATGAAGATGACATCAATGCCATCTTCTGTCCTCACTAGAGAAAGTCTTGCGAGAGAGTTATTACAATTTCCATTTTCATCTACATTGCAAATAGGCAGAAGTGGAGTTCGTTGCCCAGAGAGCAACTGCTCCAATACCTTCTGTGGAAGGTCATCTACCATTTCTTGCGAGAGTCCAAATGAAGCTAGAAGCTCATAAGGAATCTCATTATCCTGAAATCTTTCTACCTTAGTCATACCTTATCTAAATTTTTCGGCAAAGGTAATGCTAAAAAATGAATTTTTCCTCCTCTGCATAATTAAACTTTATTTTTAACATATCTATGATAATATATTAACAATATAACTACTTTTGTGTTAAAAAATAACTTCAATTCATTTTCTACCTATAAATTCAATCTTTCCATTTACCTTTGCACCCTGTATTATATAAATAAGGTAGAAATGATGAAAAGATTGAAATGGATGATTACAAGCTTGCTCTGGCTGCCCATAAATGTTCTGGCACAAGGATCTGCTGAAGCCGCGAACTATTGGATAGACAAGTACCAAAGTGTCTGCTATCCCTTAAAGAGCATTCAAATCTGCTCAACATACGGAATAAGGTCTGACCCATTCACTGGGAAAAAAAGGAATCATCAAGGCATTGACCTAGTTGCTAAATATGAAGAGGTATATGCCATGTTTGATGGTTTTATCAAAACAGTGGGTTATGATCCTATCGCAGGACATTACATCACCTTGCAGGCAGGCAACTATACATTGAGTTATTGTCATCTCTCAGAAATCTGGGTAAAGAATCAGGAAACGGTATATGCTGGTGATGCTTTGGGAAAAACAGGTGCATCCGGAAGGGCTACCGGCCCTCATTTGCATCTTACATGCCGCCTTCTGGGGAAAATAGAGAATCCCTACCTGCTTCTGACTTTTGTAAGGGACACCCAACAAAGAGCAGTAGAAGCTTTAGACCTGGACAAAAAAGATAAATTAAGTCCGGCGGATTTCTTGAAGCGATATGCCCCACTAGCCATGAGCCAGCAACGTAAATATGGTATTCCATCTTCGGTTATCTTAGCCCAGATGGCCTTTGAAAGTGGTTGGGGAACAAGCAAATTAGCCAAGGAAGGAAATAACTTCTTTGGCATCAAGGCTAGCAAGAGCTGGTTGGAAAAAGGACTACCCTATAGTCTGCATAATGATGATAAGCCAAGTGAAAAATTCTGTAATTTCTCTTCTGCAGAAGAAAGCATGGAATATCATTCCAGGCTTTTAATGGGCGAACGCTATCAGAAATGCCATAAATATGATTCCACTGACCATCACAATTGGCTCAGGGGGATTAAGGCTGCCGGATATGCCACTAATATTCATTATGTCAGATGCTGTGAGAGGATTATCAGCCGATACAAGCTTTTCCTCTTCGATCATCTTGCAGAACAGTTGTGACTCTGCTCAACTACACATTATAATATATATATAACATAAAAGATTAAAATAAGAGCATGAAAAGATTGAAACTATTATTCCTCGGACTTTGCCTGGCAGTTATTTCTGCACAGGCCCAAGTCGTCTTCTCGGAGGCCGAGAAGAACTTTGTGGTATCACAAGTGACTACACCAATACAGGATGCAGCGACCACGTTTACTACCAATCATGATGCATCATGTCTAAAATTCAAGCCATCTGGCATTCTGGACAACTGGTTTGTCTCTGCACGAACTGGAGCTGCCGCTTTTGCCGGTTCTCCCTCGGGATGCGGTGATCTCTTTGACAGAGTAACTCCCAACTTGGAAATCACCTTGGGCAAATGGCATACTCCATACTTTGGTACCCGTATTGCCTTTGATGGATTCAAGTTCAAGACAGCTAATCTCCACAAGGAAAGATATGAAAACTATCACTTGGATCTGATGGTCAATATATCATCCTTTTATCATAAGGATTATGAGAAAATGCCAAAATGGAACTTTGTTCCTTACATGGGAGCTGGTGTCATCCACAATTCACACCTCCACAAGACAGAGTTTGCCCTCAACTATGGTATGCTATGCAGCTATAGAATAGCTGACAGATTTAGTTTGTCCGCAGAAGTTGGTGCTATTGCCACTGCTCAGAAATTCGATGGCCTGGGAACAGGAAGTTCACTCAGAGATAACCTGTTTCATGCCAACTTGGGACTTACACTAGATATAGGAAAGCAAGGATGGAAGAAAAAATCATTAAAAACGGTCCCTTACTATCATTGCAATGTGCCAAGAGAAGTATCTTCCTATCCTAAGAACAACTATCGAGGCCTCAATGAACTGAGAGAAAGAATAAGAAGCGTAATGGGTTCGGGTGATGCCATACTTGATAAGAATATCGACGTTCCTATCTTGTTCTTTTTCAAAATCAACAGCATTGATTTCGTTGATAACCAACAGAAAATAGAACTATCTGAGATAGCAGCTGCAGTGAAGGAATATAATCTCAAAGTAAAAGTCATTGGTGCAGCAGATAGCCGCACAGGCAGTAAAGAGTATAACAGAAAGTTGAGTATCAAAAGAGCTAAGTATATAGCCAAGCTGCTGATTGATGCTGGTGTACAAAAGGAAAAACTACAAGGTGTGAGCCATGGAGGAATTGATATATATAAGCCATACACGGCCAATCGCCATACATGTGTCATTTTATCCAAAGACAATTCATCACTGGAAAATAAATAGGATATGACTCTACTCAGAAGAAAATCCAATTTTGGGAGCTATGATATCGCTCCCCAGCTACAGGCTACCCTGAATGCCAATGGCATGCAAGCACATCTCTCTCAAACTAAATCAGGTGAGATGCAGCTTATAACCCTTGCACACAACTCCTCCACCCCAAGATACTACACCTTGACGCAAAGTCAGGTTGAGAATCTCAGATCAGGAGGAACCAATTCATTTAATCGAAAGGCATACGAGACGTTCACATCCATCGTGAAGAACGATTATTATATGCCCAATGCATGGGTAACGGCCAAGAATGCCAATTCTCCTGTTAATATGGGACAATGGGGGCACACCATCATGGATGGAGAATATGGTTATAGAGAACCCAAGTTCCATCCTTTCATGGGAGCAAAATACGGAAAATTCAATTCCTTCATGGATAGACTATCATTGCTTCCGCAAAGAGGCTACCATGTACGACGAATCGAAGGAAGACCTTTTTTCGCTTCTTCAGCACCGGTTGTAGTTGACCGTCCTGATGGAAGGCTGAAACCAGGAGAACTTAAAAGTGGAGCATACGGCTTTTATGATAAAGGCACACAGGTTGCCGACCCTCTTCATAACTTGGAGATTCATTCTAAGCCAAGAATGCTGGCTCGTCCAAAAGGACTGGCAGAACCTTTGGACAAAGCCATGGGATCCACTCTTTATGCTACACCAGAACTTTTCCAACATATACTCGCTTCCCATGGAGTCGTCATTGATGATAAGAACAAGACATTGACCATCAAGTCTTCTTCCGTCAACAAGAATCTACAATACGACCTTTCCAATGAGGAACTCTCCAAACTCATGGCGAAGAATTTCAAGGATACAGGCAAGCAAGGTAACAAAGGCAAAAATGTGGTGTCCATAGACGAGCGCCTCTCTATAATCAATAAGGTGATTGAAAATGACTTTGCCGGCAAAATCACTCGGCAGATGCTCAACTCCAAGGACTATGTTGATATCAAGCTCAAGCCTGAGGCAGAGAAAGAAATCTTTATCGCTCAAGATGCAATGAATGCTCATCAAAAGCATATCGATATCATTACATTGGGACATCAGCGAACAGATTATCATACAGGTTATATTGACAGATGGAACTCCATAGGTGTCGTCGATGGCAGAATGCTCTCTGAGAATAAGGGCTTCTATCTTCCTGTCAAGGGTGGCAGAAGAGTAAGCGTTGGAGAAATCCAAACCTACCCCACTCACGATGGGGAGAAGACTTCATTCAGAATGACAGCTGTCATCAATAATGAGGTGATGAGTCATGAGATTTCCAAGGAAGACTATATCAAGTTCATCAACTACGATGATGAGCATCGCCTGGAACTCTTTGACAAGGTGTTTGATGAGGTGAAGATAAAAGACGCCAGCAATGGCAAAAATGAAGACCATATTCTATCGGGGAATCTGGAAACGGCTAAAGGTGTAGTGAGCATGCATGGTAACTATAGTTTGATAAGTGACAACACAAAGGCACTCATTACCTCAGCCATGGTATGGAAGGATCAAATCTCAGGCAACTATCTCTTGAACCTGCGCGATTCCAGCGATGTGGGCATGTGGGCTTTCAAGATTTCCGAGAAACAGTATCAGGACTTCAGAAATGCTACTGACGACGGGAGAGCCAAGATGCTTACCCAACTTATACCTATAACGGATGATAAGGGTAATAAACTGACTGTTGTTAAGGAACTCAAGCTTCCACAATCTCATGCAGAGCAGAACTTGAACTCCGGTTATAGCAATGAGCGAATAGCCAACCTTCTCAAACAAAGAGGCCTTTCTGTGGATTCATTGTCACAGGAGGACATCAAAAAACTCATCCTTTCAGAGAGCAAGTCACTGGGAGACATCTCTCTTTCTGACCTTCAGAGAGAAACCACGCTAACTCTCCTGGGTGATGCCAAGGTAAATGGTGAGGGGCTTGAAAATCTCAAATCAAGCAAGGAGTGGAGAAGAAGTGGTGAACATGGAAGAGCCACGGAAGTCAGTGACATTGCCGTGGAACGTCTCAAAGATGCTGACGGAAAGGTAATTGAGGGTAAATACAAGATGTCCGCTGTCATCGATGGCAATGTATTCTCTCACGAGATTACCCAAAAGGAATATAATAAGTTCCTGGCTGTAAATGATATGCAACGCATGAAGCTCTTTGACAAGATCTTCCCTGAAGTGAAGATGTGTACAAAGGAAGGACATGGGTTCAACTTGGGAGCAGCAATATTGGCGGCAGTGACAACAGGCTTGGACGTAGCAGCCTGTCTATCAAGACCAGCCATGCCACGTCCTGACATTTACGAGCATAAAGGTGTCTATTTCAAGCCCGGGGTAGTATCCCCAGCGGAAGTGGCAGCTGCCAAATTTGAAAATTTCAATCATGAAGCGGCCATGTCACGTGGAGAAGGAAGGGGAATGGGCATATAGCCCATCTCCCCAAAATCAAGTAAAAGTAGTACTATTCATCAATATCATATGTATAACTTCGAAACAAATGCCTATCCCAAGGTGAAACTACGTCCATGCTGTCGATACATTCTGCTCACTAACCTGCTCTTCATACCATTCATATTGGGATGCATATGGATGGGTCATCATATCACTAAACTTGAGCATTGGATTTTCTATTCCTTTGCCATCTTTGGGATATTCATGTCTGTGCTGGCTACCCTGTCCCAACTGGTGACAAGTTACACAATAACTTCAGAGCAGATAATTATAAGGAAGGGTTTGGTGGTAAGAACAACTCACTATATTGAACTCTATCGTGTAGTGGATTATGAGCAACGTCAAAACCTACTACAGCTATTGGTCGGTATCAAAACGGTCATCATCCATAGCAGAGACCGAACCAATGGCTGTCTCAAACTGGTGGGAATCAAGGCAAGGAAGGATATTGTCGGAGAAATCCGGCGCAGAGTTGAGTTTAATAAAAGGAAAAAGGGAATTTATGAAATTACAAATTAAGAAAAAGCTGCTTCTGACAGGCATATTCATTTTTTCTGTCTGGATCAAAGGTCATAGCCAAGGGGTAGCAACCTCCAATCCCCTGCAATATGCTGCCATACAAAATGGAGAAGCTAATCTAAGTGCCAAAATAAAAAGTCAAACTGACAATATGAATGATCTGGCAGGCGTACAGGGATCGATGGTAAAGGATGCTGCCACCATGAAAAAATGGGAAAAGCAGTATAATGCCTATCTCACAACAGCCAAGGGCTACGCAGAGAAAATAGCTGCAGCAGCCACTCTGTATCAAGATGGCATGCAGACACTCACCTATTTGTGGGAGATTGACCAAGCCAGAAAAATCAATCCAGAAGGTGTATTCGCCTCCATGAGCATGAATAATCTCTACATGGAAACTGCGGCAGAGTTTACTAAAGCCTACCGTATCTTGAACAAAGTCATCAAGGCAGGCGGTAAAGAGAGCATGCTCAATGGTGCTGAGCGTACGATGCTCCTATGGCAACTGAGCGAGGAACTTGAAGTGTTGAACAAAAAACTTCGCAGCCTTGCTCTTAGTGTCTGTATCTACAATTTTGAGGACGTATGGAACAGAGCCATAGCCGGAAAAATTGAGAAAACAAATGGTATGATAGCATCAGATGCCATCAGACGACATAGTAAGGCCATGAAACAAGTGACAAGATTCTATCGTATGAGGCAAGAACACAAACCATGGTTCCAATAAAATGCATGAGCTAATGAATAGATATATTTTGATTTGTGGAACACTCCTGCTTCTTCATACTCAGGCAAAGGCATGGGCCGGTGGAGACGTAATAAGAGCCGGAATGTTCTATACTTATGCAAAACAGGCAAAGCAAACGCTTATAGCCCAGGATGCAGCCATGACACTTAACCTGTCGGGGCATAAATTCCTAAGAGAAGAGGTGGAGGAAATCACTGATTTTCAAAAGCAGTTCAATTCTTATCTGGATAGCTTTGGAGACATTCTAAGTATTGCAGCCGAGACTTATGGCATCTATTATGAGGTGGATCAGGCGTTCAAGAACATCAAGCAGCTGAAAGCCACATCATCCGGTTGTCCTGCTAATCTCATAGCTGTAGCAGTATCAGAAAGGAAGAACAACATTTATACGGAGGTGGTCGAGACAGGTATGCAAGTTGCAGCAGACATCAAACTTCTTGTTCCTTTGAATAAAGACAAGGATAAGAATGCGAAGATGACTGTCAAGGAAAGGATCGAATGCATGAGTAATGTCAGAAGAAGTCTCCGTGCTCTGAACTATAAGATGAGAAAGATGAACAGACTCATTTCCTTCACCACGCTCATGGATTCCTGGTATGAACTTAGGGGCAATCCTAGGAAAACCAGAAGCATGACAGAAATAGTCACGGCATGCCAGGAACGTTGGAAACAAAAAGCCAATAGTGTAAAATGTAACAAGTAAATACAACAATGGAAGAATCAAAAGAGTTACAAGGAACCTATACCCTGTTTAGGGCTGTCATCTATGTGACTTTGCTCCTGGAGTTCTTCATGTATGCCTTCAATCCCGAAGATTTGGATTTCTTGGGAGGCATCATAACAGGATTACATCGCCAACTTCAGCACCTGTCTGTATATCAGTTCCTGCCCTATAGTAAACTGGTGACCCTTATCATGGTCATTATTACCTGCATTGGTACAAAAAATAAGAAGCAGATTGAGTATGATGCCAAGAAAATGGTTTTCTGGCCTATATCCTCAGGCCTTCTGATGGTTTTGCTGTCTGTTGGTATCTACTATTGGGATTGGCACTTCAAAATAGGCATACTTAGTGGTAACATTTGGGTATATATGCTATTGTCAATTGCCGGAACGGTATTGACACAGGTAGCTCTTGACAATATATCCAAGTACTTCAGAAGCGGCATACTCAAAGACCGATTCAACTTGGAGAACGAGAGTTTCGAGCAATCCACAGAGTGTGTCAGTAATCCTTATTCCGTGAACATACCGATGCGCTTCTACTATCAGGGGAAATTCCGTCATGGCTGGATCAACATCATCAATCCTTTCAGAGGAACCTGGGTAGTGGGAACCCCTGGTTCAGGTAAAACATTCTCTGTTATAGAACCTTATATTAGGCAGCATTCCAGTAAAGGATTCTCGATGGTGGTGTACGATTATAAATTTCCGACCCTGGCCACCAAGCTATATTATCATTATAGAAAGAATAAGGAACAGAAGAAAATCCCGGAAGGGTGTAAATTCCGTATCATTAACTTCGTAAATGTAGAATACAGCTGTAGAGTAAATCCTATCCAACAAAAGTATATAGGCAATCTGGCAGCAGCTCAAGAAACGGCAGAAACACTCATTGAATCCCTCCAGAAAGGTCAAAAGGGCTCAGGTGGTGGTAGCGACCAGTTCTTCCAGACATCTGCCACCAACTTCCTGGCCGCATGTATCTATTTCTTTGTCAACTACGGAAAGAAACCATACGATGAATACGGTCATGAACTGAATGCTGAGTATAGCGAAGACCCAGAGACTCATCATAAACGACTCACAGGACGAGTGTATGCCAAAGGCTGCCTGGGACAGATGGATAAACTGGTGGAGCCAGCTTATTGGAAAGGCCAGTACTCCGACATGCCTCATGTACTCTCCTTCTTGAACCACTCTTATGAGGAGATTTTCGAGGTTCTGGTCACCGACCCCGAAGTATATCCTCTCTTGGGACCATTCAAAACAGCCTTTGACAACAAGGCTATGGAACAGCTGGAAGGTATGATAGGTACGCTCCGAGTGCAGACATCGCGTCTTGCAACCAAGGAAGCCTATTGGGTTTTCAGTGGAGATGACTTCGACTTGAAAGTCTCTGACCCGAAGAATCCAAGCTATCTGCTTATCGCCAACGACCCAGAAATGGAGAGTATCATCGGTGCACTGAATGCTTTGATTCTCAACCGTCTGGTAACCCGAGTGAATAGTGGTCAAGGCAAAAACGTCCCTGTGAGTATCATTGTGGATGAGCTGCCGACACTCTACTTTCATAAGATTGACAGACTTATCGGTACAGCTCGAAGTAATAAAGTAGCCGTCACTCTCGGTTTTCAGGAGCTACCTCAGCTTGAAGCTGACTATGGCAAGGTGGGTAAAGACAAGATTATCACTACCGTGGGCAATGTCATCAGTGGTTCCGCCAGAAGCAAGGATACATTGGACTGGCTATCTGGAGACATCTTCGGAAAGGTTGTCCAACTCAAGAAAGGTATTACGATTGATAGAGACCGTACTTCCATCAATCTCAATGAGAACATGGACAGTTTGGTACCTGCCTCAAAAATCAGCGATATGGCATCCGGTTGGATCTGCGGACAGACTGCTAGAGACTTTACCGTAACCAAGACCGGCAAGAATGGCTCTATGAATATCCAGGAGGCCGAGGAGTTCAAAACCTCCAAGTTCTTCTGCAAAACGAACTTCAACATGGACGAAATCAAGGCAGAAGAAGAGGATTATAAGAACTACCCTCTTCCTATATATTACAACTTCAAGTCCACGGATGCCAAGGAACGAATTCTCTACAATAACTTCAATCGCATTGACCAGGAAGTAAAGGATATGATCAAGAAGATACAAACTGAATTCGGCTAATCAGAGAAAAAGGAATCATCTCCTACTAAATAACAATGACTCCACTTTAAAAGTGGAGTCATATATCACAAATTCAACTATGGGTTAAAAACGAACCCACAATCCAAACACTCCACTGTTCCATCCTCATACCACTGAAGATTGGGACTGCCACATTCAGGACAAATATTCTCTTCCATAAGCCATTTAATTAATGTTAGCGGATAATAGTATCCGTTTTCAACCAGAAAAGTACAAAAAAATAAGATACTACGTCACAAATTACTCAATAATTTGCCACAAAAGTACAAATTTTCAGTGCATCCTATCTGCACAGTACTAAAAAAGCCACCAGTTTTACTGATGGCTCACCGATTTAAGATATGATACTTACTATCCTTACCTACTCACAACTATGCTTTCGTGAAAAATAGGGAAGGCTGTCAGAAGCCTTGAATACTACCTTGTCACGAGCTGCAATAGTAATTTTCTCACCTGTTGCAGGGTTGACACCCTGGCGTTCCGCTACATGCTTGATAGAGAAACGGCCAAAATCAGGAATAGCAATTACGCCATCCCCCTCAACAATGTTGTCTGCTAAAACACCCATCAAGGCGTTGAAGTACATGGAGGCATCTTTATTTGTAATGCCTGCCTTTTCAGCAAATGCCGATACAATCTGAGTTTTGTTCATATTCATTATTATTAAAAACAGAATGCAAAGATATGAAAAACCTTTGAAATGAGCAAGTAAATTCTATGAAAACTACCATCTGCTCCTATACTTCAGCCAGTAAAATGAACTACAACTTATCATTGAAATCCCTTTTGCAGTGAGGGCAAATCTTGATTTCATTATCATGCTCATCTTTGGTAATCAAAATCTGACAACCACAGTCAGGGCAGAAAAACATGTTCTTATCATTATGTCCATGCCCCAACATGGCATTCAGTTTGTCCGGAACCGGCTTATTGGCCAATATATAGAGCTGCACCTGTCTGGCATACATACTATCATCGCAACAAGCCAGGCAATCCGGACAGATATACCTGTTGTTCAGACATCGTTTAGTATCCCTGAAATCTATCAGTCCTCTCTTGCACTTGAAGCAGTAATTCAGACTTCCAAACAAATGATGATACAATATAATTATACTGAGTCCACTTGAAAAAGTTCTGAATCATATTTTTGTCTTTGTAACTTATTGACAATCAATGACACGTTTCGTAAAAATGACTTTTTCAAGTGGGCTCAGTTATTTTACATTTTAAAATTTTCGCCAAAGAAACAAAATACCTAACTGCTTAACATTCAAAATTCAATATAAGTATGAAATTAACGTTTGCAAAACCTAAATAGTTTTGCTGGCTGCAAAATTATGATTACCTTTGCAGTCACAAAAGGAACAATGTTATGGAAAGAATGAATGACGATATACCTTTTGAGCATCAGATGATGTTCATAGTCAAGGACTACGACCGCAAGGTTGAGGAAAATATGGAACTTCGCAAGGAAGTGGAAGAACTCTCTGCTGCCCTGGAAAAACAGGGAGCGGAGTTGAAGAAAGCAAAGAAGGAACTTAAAAAGATGCCTTCTTTGAAGGATAAGGCGATGCAGCTGGAGGCAGCAAAGCGCAAGAATGAGAAGCTGGGCAAACAGGCTAGCCTGTTCCAAAAATGTCTGGTTCAAGTCCGTAGCAAGATTCGCCATTTGCTAGCAATGGTAGAGGTTCCTGGTTTACGTGACCTGGAACAGCGCATAAGCGAGGCACTGAAGAAATGTGATGAATAATTGGGTACTCGTTTGAAGGATAATACTGTGTAAGAGAAAGAAAACCAGTGATACTGCCTAGAGTACACTGATTTTCTTTGTTGATTATTGAACGGCAACCTTCTTGATGCTGCCATCGCTGTATACCACGATGTTCATTCCCTTGGTAGGAGCTGTTAATCGCTGACCGTCGAGTGAGAAACGAGATATTTCCTTTACGTCACTACGAGTGGTTACCTTATCGATACCTGTCGTATCATATTCGATGATTTTTCCAAAGTTTTTCCATACATCTGCAAGCTTGTAATTCCAAATCATACCCTTTGGTACATACAGTGTACAATTGCTTAAATCGACCCCATCGAAAAAAGAGCCTGCCGTTGCAGGAACAGATGAACTAACATATACGGATTCTATGGTTGTAGAAATATCAGTAATATGTAAGTTGCTTAATGAAGTAAGACCGGACGGAATTGTCAGATTCTTCAAAGCAAAACAGCCTTTAAATCCGCCTAGACTTATCGATGTAAGATTGGCAGAAAGAGTTAGACTCGTCAAGTTAAGGCAAGTAGCAAATGTATAACTATTTATCTCGGTAATACCGTCAGGAAGAGTCAGACTTTTTAAACCATAACATTCACAAAAGGCATTATCACCTATTTTTGTCAGACTTGAAGGAAACGTCAGACTCGTCAAACCTGTGCATCTGAGAAAAGCATTTTCTCCAATTGAGGTAATTCCATCAGGAAGCGTCAGACTCGTCAAATCGCTGCATTTCTGCTTTACCTTGCATTTTCGCCCTTTCACTTTCCTTTTTCTCCTATTATTGTAACACCCTCTGGAATTTCTAAACTTGTTATTTCCTGGTCATTCAGATAATATTTAATAATATCAAGCGGGATGTGCATCTTAGGATGCTTCTTTTGTACATACGTTGCTAAATCATCATAAATGATATATCGTACATCATTTAACTGGTTGCAGTGTAAAAAGGGAGAAGAAATATAACGCCCTGTTGAGGTAAGGCTTGACGGAAGAGTCAGGCTTGTCAAATTACGACACTCCCAAAAGGCACCGTCGCCAATTTCTGTAAGACCATTAGGAAACGTCAAACTCTTTAAACCACTGCATTTATAAAAGGCATTATCACCTATTTTTGTGAGACTTGAAGGAAACGTCAGATTTGTCAACCCACTGCATTCGGCAAATGCGGCAACTCCTATCTTGGTAAGACCGTCAGGAAGCGTTAGACTTCCCAAACCACTACAACAAGAAAATGCTTTATCGCCAATTTCGGTAATGCCGGCAGGAAGTGTCAGATTTGTCAAACTGCTGCAACCACAAAAAGCATTTTTCTTTATTGAGGTAACACCAGTAGGAATTTCTAAGCTTGTTATTTCTTTGCCATTCAGATAGTATCTAAAGGGACATTTAAAATCCATATCAGGATGTCCCCTTTGTACATATGCCGCCAAATCATCATGAATGATATAACGAACCTCATTCAAACTGCTGCAACCATCAAAAGCATTACTACCTACTTCAGTAATACTTGACGGAATCGTCAGGCTCATCAAACTGCTGCAATTCTGAAAGATACCAGCACCAATCTTGGTAAGACCGTCAGGAAGCGTCAAATTTGTCAAACTAGTACAACCTTCAAAGGTGAAAGAAGATATGGTGGTAACACCTGCAGGTATCGTTATGCTTGTCAAATTACGACAATAGATAAAGGCAGACATCCCAATAAAGGTTACTCCCTCCGGAATCGTTATATTTGTCAAACCTGTGCATCTGAGAAAAGCTTTTTCTCCAATTAAGGTAATTCCATCAGGAAGCGTCAAACTCTTTAAACCACTGCATTGATAAAAGGCATTATCACCTATCTCATCATCTTTCGTGAAATATGAAGCCCCATTAACCATATCATGAAAATATCTTTTTCCGCCACTCACAATCTTCGTATCGGACAAATCTAGAATGGATAGTTTGCCTTCAGTCTCGTCTCCGTTTACAGACCTTCCTGCCATTTCACGGATAAACTTCAAGTCTGTGCCATTGATCTCACCATTGATCTTCAGATTGGTAATCAGGTTTTTATTATCATCAGTGATAATCGTTGGCAAAGAACCAGCCAAAACCCCATTGAGGGTAACCTGCTCCGTTATCAAGCCATCATCTGCAGCCTGCATTGACAGGCATCCCAGAAGCAAACACACGACAAACATCAGTTGTCTTCTACACGTAAAAATTTTCATACGCTATTCTTATTTTATGTTACTATATTCAAAATTCTTTACTCTCCGTAAGTTTGCTCAGGAGTTAGCTTTTGAACTATAACTTCTAAAGTCTCAAAGGAGAGATTTTTTATTATACAAAGGTAATTGTTTTTTTTAACCATTGTGCACATAGATAGTTAAAAAACACAAAAATATGTTGTAAAACAAGTGTCTGAGAATACTCTGCAATAATAAGGTATAAATGTTTTTATCCATAACAATGCTCCTCTATTACTTAAATACTGCATTCCTTTTCCGACAAGGGTTTCACCACTACATCTTTGAGGGTAACAATGTATCCCCAAAAAGTTCTATCAGCTTCTTCGTCATTGCTAATATCCTTTTCATGACCATCAGCCCTGAGGATTTCCTCTTGAATGGTTTTTGCCTGAGCGTAAGATACAACTCGCTCTCCTTTAGGAAACTCACTGCGTTCAGCTATGATTTGCGCAACTGTACCACTGATTGAATACTTAGCAAAGCCATGGTGCTCTTCTTCAAAGTCAATGATGATACCATGAGCATTTTTATACTCAGCGGGCATCACGCATGTCCAATCGACCTTGTCACCCACCGCAAACCAATCCTCACTGCATTGAAGTTGCCAAGCTTCACAATATAGCTTACACTCATCGTAATGGGTCTCTTCCTTGATTTGAAGTTTCTCTATATAGCTTGAAAGACATGCCAATTCCTTCGATAAATCCGTAAAGCAATTGTCTCCATCCCAGTTTAACTCAATACTACCTGTAAGACGGAGCAGTGCGGCCAAAGGAAAATCTTCATGAGCCGACCATGCCGCATAGTAACCATAGATACCAAATGCATTCAGAACCCGAAAGCCCTCCGAGACAATAGCCTCCTTGAAATCTTCATAAGGAACAGACTCATGCCATTCTTGAAGAACGTTTTTTTCATCGTCCCTCTGCTGTATATCCATGATGACCATATCGTTTTTTAATAATTTCAGTCCCAGATGCATCTCACCCGGCTCTTCATCCCATGTGGTTTCCGTCTCTTCGATGTAGTCTTCAGTTTCAAAACCCTGTTTCTTAGCAGTGAAAAAATCAAGGCAGGCTTCAATCAAGGAGGCTAAAGGATTAGGCCCCCCATAACCTGCATCACATTTGATCAGCTTATCACCAATCAACAACTCAATGGCACAACAACCATATATGATATACTGAACATGTACTTTAAACCGATTCATACTACTTTTTTCTTAAAATTAGATGTTATTTCCCATCAGCACCTTCCAGAAGCTGATAGGCAGATACACATTCTCCAAATAAGCAGCATCCTTGAACATAGGAGCCATCTCGTCCGGAGTATAACCAGCAATACCGCAACCCACAGGAGTTACCAGAAACTTCAGTTTCGGATGCTCCCTGGCATATTGCGTAAATCTCATGACGGCAAGCTTCGTACTATGCTCACCCTCCATAGTGGGAATAGAGTAAGACTGACCTTGCAATCCCTCACCATTTCCCCATTCTGCACCAAACTCATTGTAAGCCACACGAGCTGCACCTGCATGATGCATACCTAGCGCATTACTTCCAAACACAAAGATTTCGTTTGGTGCCAAGCAGTAAATAACAGACGGGATGATACGAGTAGGTAATGTTCCCGTATTTCCACCTGTCATCCAATAACGCTCTTCATCTGTATAAATGTTCTTTCTTTTCATCCTTCTTGAATATTTCGTTTATTTCTAACCCAAAAGGTCTAATAGTTCAAATACTGGATGCAAAAGTAAAAAACATTATGCAATCTATCTGCACTGTCAGAAAAAAGATCGTCTTCAATTGCAAAAATACAAAGTTTTTTTGAATAACATCACAAAATCATCAATTTATTTTGAGAAAAAGAAAAATAACTCGAATAACAATTACTCTTAACACAGTAGATTCTAATTCAAAAGTGTACCACTCCTAATAATTCAAAAGTATACCACCTTGTAAGATGTAACTTCTCAGCACCAAAAAATGGAAAAGGAATGCAGAATGGAAGATAGCTGACAGGAAAGTTTTCACCATCCTGCCAGCCTATAAAGAAAAACACCAGAAATACTACATTTCACTCCAATGCTTTGAGAACGTCGTTTCACTCTGGTTGTCCAAATACTCTTTCAAGAACTTAAATGGGAAAGGATAAGTCATCAGCTCATTCCATTGGCCAAAGCCCACAGCCAGCATATTCTTCAACTCCTGAATATCTTCCCATACACGCTCTTGATGATCCTTTTTCAAAATACAGATGCGCCTTACATGGGGAACCTTGCCTATCTTGAAGGTAGCACCTGTATTGAAATTATCGGAATTATAACCAGATATGTAAGAGTAGGACTCTGATCCCTCCCCATCAAGACCTTCTTCCTTCCATAAATGAAATCCCATCAGACCGCGCAAGAATTTGTGGTTCGTACCCGACCCCTTTCTCTTAAACATATTAAAAGAATCACATTCAGGGTCGGACCCTTCAATAATCTTGCCATAGGTATCATCAATTTGCTTGGCATCCAAGATAGGAATCTCTTCTGTATCAATGATCAGATAAGCATTTCCCTCCTTCTCCATCACATGATAATCATGATTACCTTTCATTTTGAGAAGAGCAGACAAGCCCATTATAGAGGCAACAAAGGTGTCATAATCCTCTCCCAATCCATCATCAAAGCCATAAGGCTCAAATGCCATAGCTTTCCCCTCACACAACTTCAAGGATGCTCCATATACGACCTCCTTTTTTTGTTTAAAAAGCCAGAATTTCCAATTCCCTGCGATGGCTGCCATTTCTGATGGCATACAGCCCTTGACAATGCTATCCTTGACCAGTAGTTCCATCAAGATCCTCTTAGCCTTAGCCTCTGGCACATCATCCTCCTTGCCTCCACCATGATGAATCATGTGCTGGAAGGCAATACCACTCTCATACATACGCTTCACAGACTGCGAATAATGAGTTTCATCACCTATCTCCTCACATAACTTTAACAGCATATCCACCTTACCACCTCGCTTGGCAACACTCACAACGTTCCCCATGGTGGCAAGCACACTCGCCTTGAATTGATCAACCTGCTTTTTTGAATCATCCGTGCCAAAAGGATCCTCCACAAGAATGGTCTTTCCCTGAAAGTATTCTTTCAACAGCTTTTCAACATTCTCCTTCGGATGGCTCTCAAAGTAATCCAAAACCTGATGGTCGGAAAAATCAACTATCAGCATACCATCAAAGAGCTTATTCACGTTTTCAATTACCTGGCAGATGACAAACAATCGGCTGTGATTGTACGTATCCTTGTTCCAAGGCCAATAAGGAACAGTGTTGTGAGAAGAAGAGAAGCGCTTTTTCTTGATGTAAACCTGGTCCAAACGATAATCACCTTCATTCAGCTTTTTGAGTATAACCGGCTTCAGATATTCTCCAAGCCATAACTCACCATCCATCTCCTTCCCCACCTGGAAAACACAGTTACTATACGCCTGCAACTGCTTGAAATCCTTAGGATGTGAAAATGAGGTAGTTCTGGCAGCCAGATTCATATACTTATTCACCTCCAACTTCAAGCAAACCAGTTCCTTCGACCTTTTGGATACCCCAAAGTTCTGGTCATCACAAACCAGCAACATGCCATTGTTGTACATCATGCCACCCTTGCCCTTCTTTCCGAGGGCATTGATTGCAAGCGACACGATAATACGCTGCTGCAGGAATTCATCATACCCATGCAGATCATCTGACTTGCAAGCCACATCCTTCTGAACTTTCAGGCTTTCCATCACTTTCTTCTCATCGCCCTTCTCCACCAGCACGAAAAATCGCGTATAGCCGTCTCTGCTGCTAAAAGGTTCATACTTTGCATATATGCCTACTACCGACAAAGATGGCGTGTCAGAGAGTTGTTCGTAAGAAAGATTCTTGCGCTCACGATCTCTCGTTTCCATCCTGTAAGATACAATGCCATACTTGGCAAAGAACGTCTCTCTGTTCCATGACACCATAAGCCTGTTGGTTGTCACAGGCAACTTCAATATCTCTTCTTTTGAAATATGCTCTATCTTTTTAGCCATATCACATCTTATTAAATAATTAACTTTCAATTAAACTTTTAATTTTCAACATAGCATCTCCCTGGACATGCCCATCTTCATCTATCAACCCACAAATCTCATACCTGTCCATTGACTCAAATGGCATCTTGAGCATGTTGATTGTATAAAGCGGACACCCCAGACGATTCTCCTTTTCCTGACGCTTCTCTAAAGTAGGCATATCCCCTTCTCTATCCAAATGCTCAATGGAAGGATTCATATTCTTCACATCAAATGCCACCTTATAGGAACCATCCGGATTCAGAACCACAAAATCGGCCAACTCATAATCCCGGTCCTCCAGATGCGCAAACTGCTCCTCTCTGCAATCCGTATAGCGAAGAACAAGTGCCTTGAAAGCTTCCTCACCAATTTCGCCGGCATAATCAGCCATCAATATCTCCGGATGCAGGATAAGACCATCTGAACTCCAGCCTGTAGCATATCCATTCCTTTCAAAATGCTCATGGATAACCTTATTTTTCATCAACACATCCAATCTTACAGATGCAGGAGATACAGGATGCTGGCAGAAAGATCCATCCTCATCTCTTTCCCAATTGCCATAACACTTTCTCAGGAAAGGAACCATCATGGCCTGTTCATCAAGCTCCTGCAAGGAAGCCACCACAGGATTACGGATAATGGCCTGCTTGTAGTACTGATTCATGATTTGAGCCCTCTTGACGTAATAAGGAATCGACAAATCTTCACTCCCATCCTCTAAATTCTCATATTCCACCTCATAAGGATGTGGAGTGAAGAGTAAAGCCTTCTCCCTCATTTTACGCAATTTGCATTGAGCAGCCTGGGAATCATTATGCAGTTTGACCTCTTCAGCAGAAGCATGACTATCACCGCCGATCTCAGTATGCCCCTGAATATAACTGCTCAAAGCCTTGAATTCCTTGGTGTGTGACTTGTCACCCAAATCACCCATAAAGAATTCCGTCATCCCCTCATCATACAGAACGTAGGTAGACAGCGGTTTGTTTTTAGTTCTGCATATTCTTCCCACAGCCTGCTCGACCATTGTCTGAGCCCAGGCTGCCTTGTCCATGGCCACAGCATCCTCCCTGAAACGGATACACTTCTTGGAAATTGCCTCTTCCAACCAGTGCCCCACCTGATTCTGAGTCAGCCAACTTCTCTCGTTGAGCATCATGAGCGACATCATAATCCGGTAGAGACCAGCATCAAAAGCCTGCTCCTGGCTATCATCATTGAAAGAGAGATAAGAGGTGGGACTCTGGAGATATACAGCATCCCAGTCCTTCTTCAGTTCATGTTCATCCTCCTCCCAGTTGTCACCCCTCTCATAATCAATACCTTCCGGTATCTTATACTGGAGATTGGCACCCGCCTTGAAACTACCGTAGGCCGTCACCAGCATCACCTTGGAAATGCTGCCATCACTCAATCTCTTCAAAACCTTGTCTTCCACGTCCTTTAAACTGTTGGACATGAACAGATGCTCATTCTGCCAATCAGGTAAACCACTCTCAAAGACATCCTCCATATGATCTTCATTTTTCATCTTCTGCTTGTAGGATCCGTCAATCAGACAAGCGATAACGTTCATCTGTTTCTCGTAGGCTTGAGCAGCTCTATTCTGGAAAAAGAGCATACTGTGAATGTCATCATGCCCGTGGAACCAGTGATAAGCCTCGATGAACTGAAAGATACGATAGAACTCAAAAACTGCTTCATCAGCATTGGAAGCCTTACGGAAGATTTCTCTTCTGGTCAGCTTGAACCATCGGTCAACCAGTCCTTCCTCAACAGCATCTTCACAGAACATCTGCTTATATTTCTCAGGTAGGGTCATGTGTTCCTTGCGGCTGTCCTTGAACATATAATGCTCCAGTGGCACTACCTCTACCTGATGACGGCTAGGATACGTAGCTTCAACAAGTTCCTCAAACTTCCTGCTATCCTCTCTGTCCAAAAGATGAACTTTCCTGCCCAAAGCCGACATCAGATACTCTATATCAAAGTTACTGATCACAGATTCACTTGAAGCCGTAGCAGAACAGAGTACCACAGCCACCTTGTCAGAAACCACCAGATCATACAGTATTTTCTCAGGCGTGGAGCTAATCTCCCTGCAAGAGAGCCTTACCCGGTGAAGACTGTCTCTTTCATCAAGCTCCTCCTGATATAACCGGCAACCATGCATATAGAAGGAATCGTCCTGAACCTTATATTTCTTGCCATCTACCTTAATGGTCAGATTCTTGCGGTTGGTGTAGTAATCCAGAAGTTGCTGCTCAAAGAACTTCTCTGAAACCACCTCAAAACGAGCCAGGAACGAATGGATTTCACCTTCCACCGTAGGCCACCCCAAGTATTGTTCCCTGTCATCGGTCTCATTTTTGAAAGCATCCTGCCTCTTCAGGAAAGCCTCTCTGACGCAACCACTCAGGAACTTCTTCACCGCCACAGTATTGCTTTCCGAGAGCTTGAGAAACTTATCCAAGGAAATCACCATGTCATACTTCCCAGACAGTTCTTCCTCATTCTCAGCATGAGCCAATATGAAATTCTTCTCACCAGCCCGATAGCAAATGAAGGACCGAGCGTGTTCCTCTCCACCACAAATCTCCAGCTTAAAGGTAGGACCGGCAAAGAACACACCACGTCGATAACTGCTGTAATCCTTCGTATCTGCCAGAAAGATGTTCTTGTAAGGCAGTATATCCCCCATCTTCCGCTTCCAATTATCCTGACAAATTTTCTGAGCCTTCTCCAAACTTTCCTTCAAAAGAGTCCCATCATATCTCTCTGTAAGGGTATCCTTGGCTGATAATAAGCCCAAATACTGCAAATAGCCATGATATCCCTTGCCATATTTGTTGAAGCCTGCAGACTTTCTGCAAGCCTGACCAATGATGACATCACGCATGGCTACTGCTGCCTGATCAGACTCATCAAACAGGATTAAGGTCTTCTTGTCACAGAAATCCCTGATACTGACACTTTCCGACAAAATAGGATCAATACCAAGCATCGCCTTATGAACGGTCATCAGAAATACCTTCCTGCTGGCGTAGTTAACCTGCGGATAGACTCTCTCCAATGAAGGAAAACGACTCAGTATAGTCTTCACACCCACTTTCTTCACTTCTCCAGTAATAAGCAAATGCTTCTTGTAGTTGGCAAAGAAATCCCTGACAGCATATCTCAGCCGGCTCTCTTCTGCCTGTATCTGCTCTAGCAGAGAAGCATTCTCAGAATCATCTTGTAGTATGGCCACCAAAGCATTCATGCACTTAGCCAATTTCTCAACCTGCGCCAATCTGTTTTCCAACACAGCCACAGAAACCTTCTTCTTCCGCTGCTGCTCTATCTGATATCCCATTTCGGCCAGCAATTCCTGAAGACTTCCGGACCTTACTGCCTTCAAGATAACCTCCGTGTTGTTCTCTATTACAAGCTTCTCACTCAGCTTAAGACAACCAGGCTGATCGATAAACTTCTCAATCTCGCGATTCATACCCTCTATGAGCTTGTTCTGAACACACAGAATGATGATGCGCTCAAAATGCTTGGGATAATATT
>OQWM01000540.1_pt1 | contig 24306 bp, 40 predicted proteins | sample 1691531 | NCBI WGS metagenome assembly OQWM01 (sample SAMN03418257, study PRJEB22391) | human gut metagenome | biome: human-gut; feature: organic feature; material: feces | host: Homo sapiens | place: Tanzania | collected 2013-01
ATCGCAGTTTTTGTCAAGCGAGAAATATTTAGAACAGAGCCGCCACAACAGCGGCGGGCGCTCAAGTGTCCACAACAACCACAAACAAAGGAGAAAACATTATGACTACCGAGATCATCATCAGCGTCGGTTTGGCATCCCGCCGCACCGGCAACTACACCCCCTCCGAAAACGCCTATTTTACCCTCGTGCCGGATGACACCTACAGCCGCTTCCGCCTGCCGGAGGGCTGGATCGACGCAAGCCACGCACCCCAAGGCATCCCGCACCGCAAAGCCGTCACGGTTTCCCTTCCTGACTTCATCCACGCCGTGCCGGGCGGCCTCCGCTCCGACTACAAAGCCACCGACGGAAACGTCGATCTGGTCTTCGCCTTTGTCCCCGCCATCCGCGTGACCGGCAGCTACGATCAAGCCATTGACGAGGCGCTGCAGGCGCTGACCATCACCGCACCGACCAGCTCCGGCAAGCGTGAGGAAATCCCCTTTGAGATCGTATCCGTATCGCCGCTTTTTGACGCAAAGCAGCTGTAATATTATCCAGCACGAAAGGAGCCACACAATGGAAAAGAACATCAACACCCTGCCCGAAAAGGAACCCGTCGGCTACTGGTGGAACGACAGCCGCATCAACGTTTACGAGATCGGCGGAAAGTACTACGCCGCCAGCGGCTGGAACGGCGAGAAGTACGAGGACAGCTTTGAGGTCACCCGCCGGGTCGGGAACACATTTTTTGACGCCGCTGGCGATTGTGTACTCGCCCCTGTTTACCGCTTTGAGGCGGAAAACCTCAACCTTGACAGCATCGAGGAGAACACCGACGAATGGGACGCAGCGGGCGAAATCGTTGACTACCACGTAGAGTGAGGAGGCGCCCCATGAAGAAAATCATTAACGGGAGCAGATACAACACCGAGACCGCCCAGCGTCTCGGTGTCTACGAAAACAATTGTTTGCCCAACGACATCAACTATCGCGGTCAGGATTTATATCGCACAAAGGCGGGCAAGTATTTTATCCACAACTACGGCAACGGTTTCCCCCGCCCCAACGGCAACTGGGGCTGGGGCGAAGAAATCACCCCCATCACCGAGGATTCCGCCCGCGAGTGGGCAGAAAAACACCTTGATGGCGACGCTTACGAGGCAGCGTTTGTCGAGGTGGTAGAGGATGCCCGCCTTAACGTCCTGCTGCCGCAGGAGCTGCTGGACAAGCTGGACGCCCGCGTCACTGCCAGCGGCGGCAACCGCAGCGAGGTTGTACGCGCGGCGCTGCGTGCCTACCTTGAGGGCTAAGCCGCGGGTGCATAAAAAACCGCAACCTGACAATCAAACCCATTGCCGATAAGCTTGGGCAGGTGGACGGCACCAACGTCAGCCGGATATCGTCGGACAAAGTCCAGCGAAACAACACCACCGGCGTGCGCGGCGTGTCGTGCGGAAAAAACGGCAAATATACCGCTTTTGCGAATTTTTGACGTGGTACAATGCGCAAAAGGATACACAAAAATAAAAAAGCCCGGCAGGCTCACAACCTGCCGGGCTTTTTCTGACGAAAATTTGACGAAAGTTTACCCAAAATAAGCCCCTGACGAAGGTTTGACGAAAGCAAAAACAGGCGTTTTTACACACTCTTACACTCAATTACACAATAAAAAATGGCGTTGCATCGACTTATCATCACTGCAACGCCATTTTTTATGTGGTGCGGCCAACAGGACTTGAACCTGTTTTACATATCGTATTATCGATATATTTTATACACACTACGAAATATTTACGATTATTGTTTTTCACTTTTTCCTGCAATAAATTTTTCCAGTGTGTCCCCTGCCGCTTGCAGCTGTCGTTCCCGGATATGCGTATACACTCGTCTGGTGGTAGTAATATCTGCGTGCCCAATCAGCTTTTGTGTCTCAAGCTCACCGATTCCAGCCTCATACAGCATACTTGCATACTCGTGCCGGAATTGATGCGCCGTCACATCGGCTTTCCAATCCCTGATCGTCGTTGTGTACTCTTTGCCCCTATGTTTGTTTTTTCGTGTGCGCAGCACACAGTGCGCCATTCCCAAATCTTTGCAGTAGTATGCCCATCTGCGCTTGTATGCGCAGCCTGTCAGCGGCTTTTCGCCTCCGAGTATATAATCACTCCCCTCCCCGCGTAGAGGCTCCAGAACAGCCCGCAGCGGTGACAGCAGCGGCACAACGCGCACACCGTTTGCAGTCTTTGGCGTTTGCACAATCGGCTGATTGTTTATCCACGCAACTTCTTTGGATATGCTGATTCTGTTTTTAGAAAAATCAACATCCCGCCATTGCAGTGCCAGCACCTCGCCTAGACGGCAGCCGGTATACATAAACAGCCACGCGCACAATCCAAACCCCTCCGGGTGTGCCTTGACGATTTGTAGCTGTTCCTCTGTCGGCGGCTCTCGCTCTGTTTTTTTCATCCCGCGCGGCAGATCGGTGATCGGCACAGGATTATATACTTCGCCATCCCTCACACACCAGAACTTAAATATGCAAGATAGCACACTCCGGGCATTGCTTGCCGTTTTGCCGGCATACCCTGCCGCCTTGTATTTCTCACCCCACAGCGCCACCAGTGCGGGCGTTATTTCCTTCATGCGATAGCCGCTAAACTCATCCAGCGCCGCGTTATAGCTGCCCTTGTACGCTCTTACTGCGCCCACCTTGATGTTTTTCTGCTGTTTTTCCCACCACTCAACAGCCACTTCATCAAACAGCGGACCCATCTCCGCCTTTTTTCTCCGTTCGTTTTCATAAGCAGCCATTTTTTCCTTTATTTCTGCGGTGGTTTTGCCATAAAAATGCACCAGCTTGCCGTCGTAGGTTTTCGCCTTTTCCAGTCTGCCGTCGGCTCTTGCCTTTTTCTTTGCCATTGACACCCTCCTAAATTCTCGCTATACTAAAAGATGCCAGCGGAAACGCTGACACCCTCTTGCCCCTGTCGGTGCTTGTCCCACCGGCGGGGGCTTTTTAATTTACTCGCAACTTTTCCTTTGCCTTCTCAAACACTTCTCCCTCAAGGTCTTGCAGATAAATCGGTCTGAAATTAGGATTGTTTCGTTTGTTTTCACTGACTATGGAGTCTAACATCTTTATCGCTTCTTTTGTGGTTACATCTCTTTGCAAGGTAAATTGTTTACCAACGGCGTAACCGACAGCCTCCATATACTCTATTAAGTCATATAAACCAGCTAGATACTCCAAATACGCATTACAAGCGGCACAAGTCACAACAAACGCCACAGCAGAAAACCAGTATTCCTTGCACACAGTTATCAAAATCATCCAAATAAACCAAAAAAGAACAGGAGCAAATGTTGCGCAATCGTCTGCGTTGCTAAGATATCCCCAGCATTTAGACTTAGGCTTTTCCATCTGCGCATTTGTAGCAATAAAAGGAACAGAAAGAGTAAAAGGGACACCTCCAGCTAGGATATACACTCTACCTGCCGTTTTGGTAATGGTATTTATATTGCCGTCCTTTGTTAAACAAACAAATACGGAGATTAAGAAGTACAGACAAGCTATTATGGCGTACATTGCCAATATAAATGTTATATATTTTTTCGTAAATCTATATTTTTCCAGTCCGTGCCTATACGCTCTTTTAATCATATGCATTCTCTCGCATTTTCGCGCCGAACATCAATCAACAGCGTCCCTCAATATCTCACAAATCCGACAGACCCAATCGACGCATCAATTATCAGGATAATCCCAATAATAATTACTGCCAGAATCAGCGCTCGCCACATTCTGCGCAGCCACTGTTGTTTCTGCTCCAGTATGCCGTTTATGCTGCGCAACTGGCGCTCTTTGTCGGCTATCAGCTTCTCGTATAATTCACGCTCCGACATCGTCACAGACTTTTCGTCTGGCTCATCCACGATGCCCGCCATCACATCTAAACTGCCGTGCAACGCTTTTATAATTGCGGCAATGTTCGCATAGGATGGACAATCCGTCGAACCGTTCAGAATCCTAGACAAAGTAACTTGCGGTATGTCAGTCAATTTTGCAAGTTCCGCTTGCGTGATATTTTCTCGTTCCATCAACATTTTTATATAAGAAACGTCCAAAAATATTCACCTCCGAATATGCCTGTATTCAATTTCGGATGAAACTTTCTAAATTGTGGCTTTACACTTTCAAGCAAAAAGAGTACGGTTCTTGTAAACACTTTTTGAAAGGGGGACGCCAGAACGAACAAGCAGCCAAAGCCTGAGGCATCGCCTTTGCCGAAGTCAACGCATCACGGCAGACGCAGAAAACGGGTTAAGCGTCCCATAATCCGTACAGATAAAGATAAACCCCCGAATTTGTGCAATTTACCTATTGAATAACAACCTCTGGTTGTAGTATAGTTGTATTCACAACAACGGATTAGAAAGGCAGGCAATGAAAAAAGTGAAAGAAGAATTAAAATTATCGCTGATTCGTGATATAATGAAGTTATCGGACAAACAAATCGAATACATACTCAACAACTTAAAAGAGGATAATAGCGACCTTATTAAATTACGTTCGGGAGGACTTCAAAATGCTAACTTCTAATGCCGTTCTTTCTGCCATTATGGTTTACACGCTGTCCTTTGTGCTCTTTGCACTCTTGTTCGCATATATTTGTGTTTTTTTTTACGACCCAGACAGCGAAAACAAACTTGGAAAGATTATCGTTTATGGTTATCTGTTTTGCTGGTTCCTTGTTTTGCCTCTCTCTGTGTTTGGCTATATGTTTACACTGGCCTAAGATGATTCGATTCAAAATTTATAATTTCAATCAGCCGATTCATCTTTTCAGCCCTTTGTAAATATAATTCACTTGGCGGTATCTTCCCATCCTGTGTAATCTTCCATATTTTAAGGGCGTTTTCTGTCGCATCCTTAACATCATCCGCGTACTTCGCCGGTAATGCAGATTGCAGCAGTAAAGCCGCAGCCGCAAGGCGCTGCATATTCTCCGGCGTTCCCGCCGCGTAAGATGCTGCCGTAAAATACTTTTTTGCGGTAGAACGCACATAGTCCAGCCGCTTATCGTTGCGGTATTTATACACGGCCGCCAAACTCGGCGCAATCCCGGCAAAAATTGCAATTATCAAAGCAAGAACAGCTATAAAATCCGGCGTAAGCATCACTTCACCAGCTTTTTCGCCTTGTCCACCAGCTCTTTTACAAAAAGAAGCTGGCTTTCATTCATATCCAAAATACTGTTTATTAGTTCCCGCTGTGCAGGCGTAGCCTGCGCCAGCTCTTTTTCGATCTCGCTCTCGGCATCACTGCCGGGGGCTTTTTCTTTTTCCCCTGTTAATAGGTAGTCCACCGTCACGCCAAAGTATTCGGCTATTTTCTTAAGGTTTCTTTCGTAGGGTATTTTCCCATCTTTCCATCCCGTTACCGTACCAGTTGACTTGAATCCGATTTCTGCCGCAACTGCGTTCGGTGACTTTCCAGTGCGGTCACACAGCAGTACAAAATTATCCCAAAACATACAAATTACTGCACCTCATTTTGTGCAAGCCTACAACATTGAGAAGATTGAGATTTTCCTATTGCAAGTTTGAGAAGAATGAGATATAATCATAGTATACAAACAAGCAAAGCAAAAGCCAAGTCCCATGTTTCAGCGGCTTACCAATGATTTCTGACAACTTCATTATAACTTTGCTTACCTTGTTTGTCAATGAGATTATCTCATTATTTATGTATCGGGAGGTGAGATTTATGCCATTTGCACAGGCCCGCCAGAAAGCAGGTCTTTCCCAATCGCAGGTAGCAAAGGAACTCGGCGTTGACCAGTCGGCTGTATGCCGTTGGGAAACCGGCGAAAATATGCCCCGCGCCGCAACGCTTGTCCTCATGGCAAAGCTCTACGGCTGCACCGTAGACGACCTTTTAAGGAAGGAGTAACCCCTATGCAGGTCATAAACCTTATCGGCATGTCTGAGTACGATTTCTTAGCCTGCGCCGAAGATGGGCTCAAACGTAAAATTGAGCATCACCAAAAGTATATGCTCGCTGCGGCATCGCTTTGCATTTCGCCCCAAAATGAAGAGTACAAAAAGCAGCGCCAAGAGGACATTCTACATGAAGCCCGCTTGACAAATGCACTTTATCAGGTTCAAATGCGGCGCTATGAGCTTAAATACGGGCGTCCAGACTCAATGAAAGTAAAGGAGGCAACCCACAATGCCCCGTGAAAAGCCCTTGTACCGTGACACCCTCGCAGACCTCACAGCCCGCGCCGCAAAGCTTTACCCTAATAAAACGCTGCTCAACGCCGCACAGGTTGCCGTGCTTCTGGGCTGCTGCCGTAAGACGGTATACAACCGCTATGGACGCATCGGCAACGTTACTCTCCCGCAGCTCGCGTCGATGATTTGCTAAGATGAAAAGCTACAAAAAAAGCCGCATCGGTGTTGGCGCACCGACGCGGCAGGAGAAGAAAGGAAAATCATTACATGAACATTGTATCACTGAAACGCGCCGCCGTCAAGTTGGCAATCGTCGCCAGCGGCGTTTATACCGTCGCCGCCGTCGGGCAGTTGCAGCTTGTCGCCTCCGCCGTCGGCATCATCGCCACAAACGCCCTGTGCGGGCTGATTTTGAAAGAGGTGTCCACTGATGAAAATGTATAAAGGCTTTGACAAAGACCTGAAATGCCGCGGTTTCCAGTACGAAATCGGCAAAACCTACGAGGAACCCACCGCAGACCTGTGTAAGAGCGGTTTCCACGCCTGCGAGTATCCGTTGGATGTCTTTGATTATTATGCGCCCGGCGCTATGAGCCGCTACTGTGAGGTGGATTTGAATGAACTGTCCGATGAAAGAAGTAGCGGCGATAGCAAGTGTTGCGGCAAGAAAATTGCCGTCAAGGCAGAAATAGGAATTGCTGGGCTTGTGAAAGCCTCTGTTGACTATGTGATGAAACACATTGATTCCTCAAAAAAGGAATCCAACACGGGCAACTATTCCGCTTCCACCAACACGGGCTTCTGTTCCGCTTCCACCAACACGGGCTTCCGTTCCGCTTCCACCAACACGGGCTTCCGTTCCGCTTCCACCAACACGGGCTTCTGTTCCGCTTCCACCAACACGGGCAACTATTCCGCTTCCACCAACACGGGCTTCCGTTCCGCTTCCACCAACACGGGCGACTATTCCGCTTCCACCAACACGGGCGACTATTCCGCTTCCACGGTAGAGGGCGCGGAAAGCGTTGCGGCTGCTCTTGGAATCGAAGGTAAAGCTCGCGGTGCGCTTGGATGCTGGATTGTGCTTGCTGAATGGTCGAAAGACAAAAAAGACTCCTGGCATCGTAAAGATGTGCAGTGCTTTAAAGTTGACGGCGAAACCGTCAAGCCAGATACCTTCTACACCTTGAAAAACGGCGAACTTGTGGAGGTGTCCGAATGACAACATACGGTCACCAAGACAACCCGTTTCCGCCCGATGATCCTGATTATCCCTGCTGCCCGATTTGCGGGCAGGAATGCGAAACCATTTACAAAATCGAAAACGAAATCATCGGCTGTGAAAACTGCGTGACAGAGGACGATTTCCCCGGCGAGAATGTTTTTGAACTCGACCCGTGGGAACAAGCCTTTTGTTTTCGATAAAGGAGAAAGAAATGGAAAACGAAATTTTGATGCAGCTTGCCTGCGCTGCCAGAGTGATGCAGGACGCGCCGTCTTTTGTGTACGCCGCCAGCGATGGTGTACAGCTTTGCGGCGAAGACCAACTGAACGCGATGTGTCCGCAGGGCAACCGCCGGTATGGTCAAAGACTGCGCGGGGGACGCTCTGTTCACTGCTTTAAGCAGTTCGGCGTTCGGTTTTATTACACCACATCCGATAAAAAGAACCCAGAATTTGTCAACATTTCCCCCGAGAACCGCCGAATCCACCTTACCACCCCAGACCCGAAAGGAGAAGCAATCTAATGGCTATTATTGTTATGGTGTACGGTCAGTCCGGCACCGGAAAAAGCGCGAGTCTGCGCAACTTTGACCCCGCCAAAGTCGCTGTTATCAATGTGTCCGGCAAGCCGATGCCGTTCCGCACCGAGATGAAAACCTTTAACACCGACAGCTATGAAAAAATCGACGCTGCCATTCACAAGACCGACCGAAAAAGTATCGTCATCGACGATGCCACCTACTTAATGGTAGACGAGTTTATGCGCACCGCCAAGACCACCGGCTACCAGAAATTCACTGATATGGCGCTGAACTACTTCACCCTTGTCAACCAAGCCGCCGCCCTGCCCGCAGACCGCATTGTCTATTTTCTCGGTCACAGCGAGGTTGACCAGAACGGCAACGAGAAATTCAAGACGATCGGGCGCATGCTGGACGAGAAAGTCACCCTTGAAGGCAAATACACCATCGTGCTGAAAACCGTCGTGCAGGATGGCAAGTATCTGTTTTCCACCCACAACAACGGGCAGGACACCGTCAAAACGCCCATCGGTATGTTTGAAAGCGACCTGATTCCCAACGATCTGGCTGCTGTCGATAAAGTTATCCGCGAATATTACGGTATGGAGGAATAAACCATGAAAAACATCAACTGGAACAACGTATCCGAAGCAAGCGACGCCCGCCTGACCGCAGGCGGCTATGTATGCGGCATTGTCCGCGCCGAAGATGTGCCCGAAAAAGAGTACCTGCGTATCGAGTTTGACATTGCGGAAGGATCCTACAAGAACTACTTCCGAGACCTGCGCGACCGCCTGAACCTTGACAAATGGCCGTCCGGCGGCGTTCTGATTCGCTCCTACAAGGAAAAGGCGCAGCCTTTCTTCAAGTCGTTCCTCACGTCGGTGCAGAACTCCAACCCCGGCTATGTTTTCCAGAACGACGAAGCCACGCTGTCCCGTAAGCTCATCGGTATGGTTCTCGGTGAGGAAGAATACGAGTACAACGGCGAAATCAAGACCCGCCTGCGCGTTTCCTCTACCCATTCCGTCAAGGCGATTCGGGATAAGGACTTCACCGTACCCGAAAAGAAATACCTTCCCTCTGCCGCAACGTCCTACACGGCGGCATATGAACCTATCGACGATACCTCCGGCGACTTGCCGTTCTAAGGTGAAATATGACAAAAGACGAGCGCGAAAGCGATCCGGCAGAAAGCTTTGATGGTGGTTATCACCTTTTTGCGCAAGAATCCCATAAAAAACGTGTTGCAAAAAATCCGGACAGAATTTCATACGCAATAAGCCAGTTTGAGCAGAACAACATCGAATTTGTTCTGAAAAATAAGCAAATTGGACACTTCCACTGCAAAAGAAAGTCGGACGGAAAGCTGTTTCAGTTTTGGGCTGGAACGGGCAAAATCCTTGGCTATGACCGTTTGCGTGGAATTCACGCTCTTATCAATTTACTGTCAAGGTGAACTCAAAGAGAAGGACAACTGAATATGGCTGAATTGAAGTATATCCCTTTTTATCCCGGGTATATGGAAGATACGTCCGACCTTTCGGACAGTGAGTTTCGACGGCTTATGTACGCGCTTGCTGCTTTTTGCAACGGCGAGGAACCGCCCGAGCCGCTCACTGGAAAAGAAGTGATTGCGTATCGGTTCATTACCCGCAATATAAGGGCAGCTCAAGACCAGTACAATGCCAAATGCAAGGCAAATTCCGAAAATGCTAAAAAGCGAACGCAAGCGACCGCAAGCGACCGCAAGCGAACGTTAGCGAACGTTAGCGAAGCCAGCCAAAACAAAGAACAAAGAACAAAAACAAATATTATCCCCCCTACCCCCCTTGCGGGGGGCGAGGGTGTGTCTTCCCGTTTTGTTCCCCCAACGCCGCAGGAAGTCGCAGACTACTGCCAGCAGCGCCAAAACGGCATTGACGGCAACGAATTTTGCGACTTCTACGCTTCAAAAGGCTGGATGATTGGCAAATCCAAAATGAAAGATTGGCGTGCCGCTGTTCGCACTTGGGAGAAAACCCGCCAAAAGCAGCCCGCTGCGCCGCAGGAAGATGAATGGAAGGGGTGGCATTGATGCCCGCAACACCAGAACAATGTGTTATCGGCGCTATGGCTGTGTTCCCCGAAAGCATTCTCTACTGCATCGACCATCTGTCCGAGAACGACTTTGAGGACGTGTCCTGCAAAGACGCCTTTGCCGAAATCCGCGATTTGTTTATTTCCCGCGGCTACTTCGGCAAGGACGATTATGTGCTGATGCAGAACCGCGACACGGTTTTGTACTGTATGCAGGTGATTCCCCGCATCAGCGAGTACCGCAAGTTTGTCACCGCTGTGCGCAATAACGCTATGTGCCGCCGCGCGTCGCTACTGGGACTTCAAATTGCCAAGGACGGCAATACCCTTGATGAAATGCGCGGGCTGTCAGCGGCGCTCTGTGACGCTCTCACGCAGGACAGTGTGGACAACCGCTGTATGACTGTGGCGGAAGTCGCCGGGCAGTGGCTTCTGGAACAGAACGACCGCACCGACCGCAGCATTAAGACAGGGCTGGAACCCCTTGACCGTCTTTGCTCCATTCGCCCCGGGCAGTTTGTAGTCATCGGCGGCAGACCGTCGGCAGGCAAGACCGCGCTCGGCTTGCAGCTTGCCTTGCAATTTGCCAAGTCCGGCAAAAAGGTTTGCTTTTTTTCCTACGAAACCGACCAGATAGGTTTGTTTGACAAGCTGATGGCGTGTTACGCCTGCATCCCGATGGACGAAATTGTATTTAAGCGCCGCGCCCCGCAGGATGAAGAATACGCTATGGCTTGTCAGGCGGTCAGCAAACTTCCGCTGTGGCTCATCAATGCAGGCGGGCAAAGTGTTGCGTGGATATCCGCCACCGCCGCCGCCAAACAAGCGGACATTGTGGTGGTGGATTATTTGCAGCTTATCCCCGCCAAAGGCGTAAGCCGGTACGAGACGGTCACCAACATCTCAATGCAGCTGCACACGATGGCGCAGACCACCGGGCGGCTGGTTGTGGCACTCGCCCAGCTTAACCGCAGCGTCAGCGACAAGCCTGATATGAGGGATTTGAAAGAATCCGGGCAAATCGAACAGGATGCAGACGCGGTGATCCTGCTCGGCAAAAAGACCATTGGGGAAGATACCAAGTATTGTTTTGTGCTTGCCAAAAACAAGCGCGGAGAAACAAATGACGATGTGCCTATCACCTTTGACGGCGCACATCAGCGTTTTGTGGAGGTTATGTATGACGGATAAGGAAATGTATTTGCAGCTTGCCGCCGTCTGCCGTGAAAAACAGCAGCAGCTTGAAAACGAAATCACGGCATACAGCGAACGGCTCAAATCCTGCGCCTATGCCAGCGCCAAGTGGCAGCAGAAAGAAGCCGAATTGCTGCACAAAGCGGGAGTGTCGGTATGATTTACACCTACACCATCCCCCTGCCGCCAATCACCAAAAAGAACAGCCCGCAGATTTTCTACATGGGCGCACGGTGCCCAGTTTGCCACAAAGGGAAAATAGCGCGAGTTATGCCGAGTGCTGCGTATCTCAAGTACGAACGTGCAGCCGTGCATTATCTTACCCCTAAGCCGAAAGCCCCCTTGCAAACTCCCTGCCGCGTTGCGACGCTGTTCTATATGCCGACCCGCCGCCGCGTGGATTTGACAAACCTGATGGAAGCGGCTCACGACGTGCTTGTGGCGGCTGGAATCCTTGCGGACGACAATAACACCATCATCATAAGCGTGGACGGCTCCCGCGTGCTGTACGACAAGGAATACCCGAGAACGGAAATTATTATTGATGTGCTAGAGGACAAGGCTGCTTATGAGTAAATACTTGTTGCCCGGCGATACCGGGCGATGGACACTGGCAAACCGGGCAAAGGACTTGGAAGAATTTAAGGCACGATACAGAAAAGTGCTGCTGGACGAAGGAGAAGCGGACAATGAACAGTGATGTGATGTTTTCCAGCAAGACGGATTTGTGGGCGACACCGCAGGAGCTTTTTGACGAGCTGGACAAGGAATTTCACTTTGAGCTGGACGTATGCGCGACGCCGGAGAACGCGAAGTGCAGGAAGTTCTACACGAAAGAGCAGGACGGACTTGCGCAGCCGTGGACGGGTCTGGTGTGGTGCAATCCGCCGTATGGACGGGAAATCGGGCAATGGGTAAGGAGGGCGTTTTTTGCGGCTGTGGCGGGGGCAACAGTAGTAATGCTGCTCCCTGCGCGGACAGATACACGATGGTTCCACGAGTACATATACGGCAAAGCAGAGGTGCGGTTCATCCGCGGGCGGCTGAAATTTGGAGACGCCAGGAACAGCGCACCTTTTCCGAGTATGGTTGTGATTTTTGGAAAAAGGAACGAATGATGATGCCTTTGTGACAGAAAACGGAGGAATAACCGATGTTATCACCCTGCAAAGACTGCCCAGACCGCGCCCTGCACTGCCACAGCAGGTGCGTAAAGTACAAAATCTACGCCGAGTGGTGCGAAGCCCGGCGCGAAAAGAGAAAACAGGAGCAAGCCGCCGACGATGCAGCCGCCACGCGCGGAGCGAAAATCCGCCGCGACTGCCAACGGTACGGCTATTGCAAATACGGAAAGAGCTGTTTGTATGAGTTACACCACCCGAAATTGTGACATCTGCGGCAAGCTGATGATTCACGTTGATTCCCGCCGCCGCATCTGCCGAGAGTGCAGCAAAGAAGAGCGGGACAAGGAAAAGCCAGCGCCATAGGCACGGAACACACCATTGGCGAAACCGCAGGCAAGCAAGAACAAGCGAACCCGCCGCCGAAACGCAGGATAAAACCCATCCCGCAATGCGTAAGAGAAGCCGACGCGCTGGGAATATCCTACGGTCAGTATGTGCAGCGCGGGTATGACAAGGTGGTATTATCCACCATAAAACAGAAAGAAAGGAACAGAAAGAATGGACGCAGTTGAATTTTTAAGAACAGCGTACCGTATGTGCAATACATATAGTAAGTGTGATAGTTGCCCCGCCGCGTGGAATGCGTGCTTTTCCAATCCTACAGACAGGCGAATAAACCCAGATGGCGTTGTGGCGGCGGTCGAGCAATGGGCAAAAGACAACCCCCAAAAGACCCGCCAGAGCGAGTTTTTAAAGCAATTTCAAAATGCGGATTTAACTCGTTTGCAGCCTTGTATAATCGAGAAAGACAAAAGACCGACGCGGTGCATAAAGTATATCGATGAAGTGGGTCGCAGTCTTTGCGATGATTGCCGCAATGACTACTGGAACGAGGAGGTAACCGACAATGACTAACATTACAACACTGCGCCCCGGCGAACACTTTATGTTCAAAAACTTTGAGTGGGTCTGCCTTGACCCGAACCACCCTGACGGCGGCGTGCTGGCTATTATGGCAAAACAGTGGGCAAAAGATGTAACGTTTTGCCCAAGTGATAAATTCGCCGATGAAAAAGGCAACTGGAATAACTACCGCACCAGCTTGGTTCGCGAGGTACTGAACGATTCCCTTGCTGATAAACTTGGTGACAACCTGCTTCTGCACGAGGTTGACCTTGTTGCAGACAACGGCGACCGCTCTTATGGTACGGTGGAAGACCTTGTTTTCATCCTGACCTGTGACGAGTACCGCAAGTACCGTGATCACATCCCGCACTACGATAGCTGGATTTGGACTGCCACTCCTTGGTCTTGCGGTGATAAGGATTCCGACACGGGCGTCACGATCCACGTTCGCTTTGTGGACACGGATGGTCAGTTGGACGCCAACTATGCGTACTTCAGCTATGCTGTCGTCCCGGCTTGTATTCTCAATCCCGCATCCCTGAATCTGCGCCAGAGTATGGCGATTGTGGAGGAAAGAAAGGAGAAAGAAAATGCGACCGATTGATGCAGATGAATTAAAGAAACGCGCCGTAAAGGTGTGTTTTGCCGACGTGCCGGACTGCGGCGAGTTTGACGCGGTCGGAGTTTCCGACATTGACATAATGCCGACTATCGACCCAGAATATCTGCGACCTACGGCAAAATGGAAAAAGAGTTTTTACCAGAGCCCTATAAACGGAAAATTTATCGTTTGCACGAGATGCAGACACACGTTTTCAAAGAAAGGGCTTTGGTGCCGAAAATACTGCCCAGAATGCGGCGCAAGGATGGTGAACGCAAATGAAAGTATATAAAAGCCCTTGGGTAAGACGTGAATGCTATTTTGTTAAAACAGGCGAAGAAGGAATGGTGACTACTGGATATTCTGTCGAGTTATGGAATGGAAAGTGGAATGTTGGGAAAACGGAATACTTTACAAGAGATGTAAAAATGATGCCTGTAGTTGCAGAAAATAACATTGACTTAAAAGATGTGATCAAGGATGCAATACTTTCTGCTGTGCAAGATGCAAGGATGGTGAACGCAGATGAAAAGCATTGTACTTGATGGCGTGGTCGATTGTGGCGCGGTTAATGGAGCTGTACAGCCCATGCCTTGGCGGAAAACTGATTGATAATTTGGAGAAAAGGTGAAAACAATGGATAATTTGATTCTCGACCCGAAGATTAGGTCGATGCTGGCAGAAGCGTTCCCGAAATGTTTCATCAATATGCGGTTGGAGCTGGTCGTTTATCCGCTTAGAAACACATGGGTTCCGCTGGATGGGGTGCAGACCATCGACGAGTTGCGGGCGCGGGTGATCGAATACCTCAGCCGTGAGGCGTTCAAAGGTGGTAGCAACCGCAGCCAGAATTACCACCTGCACGGCATCAACAAGGTGTGTGGCATGTCGTTCAGCCGGGAGTCGATGGAGTTTATCTACTGCGAGCTGGGCAACGCCGTGAACCCTAAGCTGTGCCGCAAGTTTGTGAGTGAGATGGACTGCAACCTGAACAAGCTGCAACGCGCAGTGCTGGAAATGCGAGACGTGAGCGTATAAGGATGGTGAACGCAGATGACTGAAATCGTTGCATTTTTTGAAATTTTTATCATGCTGACCTGTGCGGTCTATTCCGTTTTTCGCGTGGCGAAGGTCATCACACAGAAAAAACCTAAAGAACAGGAGGAACATTCGCTATGCGATAGCTGCACGCACCTTGTGCGCAAAGGCTGCGACATCGATGCGGGAAAATACAAATGCGATATTTTTATAGCGAGTTTCTATAAATCACCGGAATTTTGCCGGAACTACGAGCTGCGAAAGGAAAAGAACAAACCCCCAAAGGAGACGAGCGATGAACAAAACTGACACGCCAGCTTTAGACGAAAACAACAACTACATTGACAGCACCACCGGCAAGGCGATGCACGTCCTAACCGTTGACGAAATGCCGACAAAGCAGGAATTGATGCTCGGCACACAAAACGAAACCCCATCGAGAACGCCTACTCCGGACAGAATCCGCCATCTTGCCGAGATTCTTGAAAATGAGTACAGCAACAGAACGGTAACCATCGACAACATCATTTATATGTTGCGCAGACTTGCCGACGTAATAGAGGAAGATGAACCCCAAAAGGAGGAACCCTAAATGCCTGTTATACTTACCCTGATTGTGGCAATCCCGCTGATTGCCATAATTTACGAAGTTATCGGTCTTTTTCTTATCGCCCTGCTGGGCGAAATCGGCGTAGAAATCGACACGCCCGATACATCTCTGTTTATCCTGTTTTATCCGCTGGTGCTGTCCGTATGGGCGGCACGGTGGGTGTATAAACAATATTGCAAACTGATAAGGGGGCATTGACTTGCAAGAAAAAACTGTACCCTGCGGCATAGCCTTGCGCACAAAATGGATGCAGTGTTTCCTGCCCCTTCGCAATGCCGCGCAGGACGCTTTCAACGAATGGCAGGAAATTGCAAATCCCCAAAAAGCGCACAACACCGACGGTATGCCACACGCAAACGGCAAATCCGACCCCACAGCCGCCTGTTGCGAGCGCAGCGAAAAAGCCCGACAGCGTTATTTGAAGGCAGACGCCGCTAGTAACGCAGCGTTTCATCGCCGCTTCGACGCTATGCGGAATCTGGACAAAGACCAGCAGGAAGTGTTGGAACTTGTGTTTTTGCGCGGCTTTTCCCGGCGCGAAACCGCAAAGCGGTTAGGTCGTTCCGACTTCTGGGTACGCGCCAAAGAGCGCACAGGTCTATTTCTGCTGGAACTCCCCAACGACTGGTACGAGGAAATTATCCCCTAAAACACAAAATGACCCACAGCGTATCGGCTTGCACCGATTGGCTGCGGGCATTTTTTATTCTTCCGCTTTGGCAATACTGTGGTAATACCGCCCGGCTTTATCCTCCGGCGCGTCCCTGTCTGCCAGGAACGCCGCCGCCATATCGGCAAAAAACTCCGGTCGGCAAACGCCGTTTTTCTGTGCCGCCTTGCTGTAGTCGCTGTACATCATGTTCATAACAGCGTACCATTCCCAGTCAGGCACACTGACGTTTCGGGTATCCTTGTAAGGGCTGGTCTGTTCCATTGTCCAGTGTGCGCCCTGCGTTCCGTCGGCATTGTCCATATTCTGCACCCACGCCAAGGCATCGGCGCGGGTCAGCTTGCTTTCCTCGCCGTCGTGTCCCTCGCAGTGCAGGCACTGCTTCGTCTTTTCGATTTCCCGTATCATCTCCATAGTGCCAAGACTCACGGGCAGTTCCATATAGCTTTGCTTTTCGGTTTCCAGCTTTTGTACATATCGTATATCTTCCATTGTGTTCTCCTTACGCGTTTACGATCATCCGCTTTAATGTATCCACATCAGCAGGGTAAAAAGTAAGGCTGCCAAGCACAGGCAAAGTAACCGTAAGCCCACTGTCCCCAATCGCTTCTTTTGCCGCATCGCACGCAATGTCAACATCCAGTTCCCCAGTATCGGCAAGCCCAAAAGCCTTTGCAACCGGGTTTTCAGCAAGGCTTTCCAGCGCCTGCTTGCTCCGTGCCAAAAACACGAACTTTGCACCCTTTGCGGCTGCTTTTCCAAGGCTTGCTTCCGGCAGTCTGGATATGATTTCCTGCTCCATGTAGGCGGCAATGCCGCGCTGTACTTTCTCGATACTGACCATGTGATACACCTCGCATTATAAGATAAAGGGGCGGCAACAGCCGCCCCCTTCTGGTTGTCAGCCCTTGCAATCGCAGCCGCATTTGGGCAGCGGATTGTACAGGGTCTGTGCGGTAGTGGCGGTTCCGACCGTAACATCCGCGACCATCTTCGGGTAGAAGGTAGCATTTGCGTAAGTCACGATGGAGTTATCACCGCAGCAGCGGCGCTCGGCTTCCAGCTTGATCTTCTGGTCAAGCTCGGTGCGCACCGATGCAATGTCCTGCCGCGCCAGCGTGAAGCTGTCTTCCGTGCGCTGGTTGTGTACAGCCTGCTCACAGAACTTCGTGTCAATGGCACTCAGCTTGCCGTCAATGTACTTGTACATCTCCAGCATTTTCTGGTCGTTGTAGGTGTTGGCATCCCGCAGTGCGATCTGGCTCTGCAGCTCGGCGATTTTCTGTTCCTGCGCCAGCTCGTAACGGTTGATGGTGTGATCTTCGCTGCAAGTACCGCGCGGACCGATCAGCCCGGTCAGCGCACCCATGCCGCCCAGTGCATTCAGCGCACCAAGACTGGTGCCGACAATGCCGGTGGCAAGCCCTGCATTGGCAACGCCTTTAGAAGCATAGTTCATTTCCATAATTCAGGTTCCTTTCACAGTAATTTCCATAGCGCTTATGGTACTTTCAGTATAGCGCACATACTGTGTTTTTGTAGGACACCCCCGCGCCGCATTTGCGCCAGCTTTGCGCCAAAACAAAAAAGCGGGCAGCCACCCTAAAAAGGATAGCTGCCCACTCATCACCGCAGTTTATTTTTGATGTTGCGCACCCTGCGGTTCACCGTGCGCTCGCTGCAATACAGCTCGGCGGCAATGTCGGCATTGCGCCGCCCTCTGCGCCGCAAATCCAGCACTTCCCGTTCTTCGTCCGTCAAGCCGAACACAAGGTCGTCATATTCGGCACGGCTAATACAAAAGTCGAATTTCATTATGCACCCCCATACGGGTTGTTTTTGGCAGACCAACCGCTGTTTGTCAAAAGGTAGTAATAAGCGCGCTGCTCGTCCGTCAGGTTCATAGCGTCAAGCACCGCGCGGGCTTCGTCTTGGCTGATTCTTCCGTTTCCGTCCATATCTGCCGCCGCCTGATACCGCAGCCAGCTTTTTGCACCGTCTGCGCCGTATTGGCTGTACACGGCAGGGGCTTTCTGGTCTTTCGGGTATTTCAGGATATAGCTGTTGTAAATCCCTTCACTATCCAGTCCGCTGTTCAGCAGCTCTTTGGCAACGTCGGCTTGCTTTGTCGCACCGGCATCCTTTATGGCGCTGTCCGCCAGCAGGTAGTTTTCCAGCATCGGAATACCGCCCTGTTCGTATGCTTTGTACGCCTTGCTGTTTGTGCCGCTCACGCCGTCACCCAGCGTGTCAGCCGCCGCAGCCGTTCGGGCAACGGTGTACACATCCTGCACGATTTCATTTTGCTGGTCTTCCGGCAGCCGCAAAAACATACTGTTCTGCCGCAGGCTGTCCACTGCATCATAAGAAATCTGCCCGCGCGTCTTAGCATACTGCGTCTTTTCCTCCGGCGTCAAATAGTATGGTTTGCTGTCCACCGTAACAGAGTTTGACGCTTTCTCGGGCAGTACGCGGCTGTCGTTCGTGCTGCTGTACAGCCCCTGCAGATACTCGTCCACCGGCGTGATATTCTCCCGCCGGATATAGCCGGGACTAAGCATATTGTACGCACCGCGCAAAAACATACCGCCCACCGAATCATCCGTCCCGTCAAGGCTTGCCTGTTCGCGTCCCCACTGGTCAATGTATGCCTCGTTCTGTCGACTCAAGCCCGGGATTTTATTCATCGTACTGCGCAGGGCGTAGCCGGTATCGCGCTCGGTTTTGCTCTGCCCGCCGCCGTAACTGCTGCGCCGCACAGGATCAACGGTTCGTGCCACCTGTCCCAAAACCGTAGGAACAAACTGCCGTGCAAAATCCCCTGCGCCGCCCGCCAGCAAGGCGAACAGCTTTTCGTCGGAATCCGCATAGCTGATGTTATCCAGCGTATCGTTCAAGCCTTGCAGCATAGTGGTTTCCAAAACAGGCTGGCTCAAATGCCGGAACTTGTCCAGCAAAACCCCGGGTGTAAGCTCACTGTTATCCTGCGCAATCTCTGCGCCCACCAGCAGTGGCACAGCCGCCGGGCTTGCCCAGTCCAGCGTATAGGTTCCCTTGCCGGGTATCTTTACCGCATATTCCTGCTCGCCGTTCATATCGCGGTACGCATCGGCGCGGTCATCGCCGGTGGTGCCGCCCGTCAAAAATCCGTTTCGTGCCAGAATATAGCCAATGCCCATAATCGCGCTGCCGGTCACGCCCTTGGCAAGCTCGTCAATCACCTCGGTGGTACTCTCACGACCCAGCGCTTTGGCACCGGCTTTCAGGTAACTGCCGCCCGCATAGTCTATGGCGTTTTTGGCGATGTTCAGCGGGGTTTTCTTAAACGGCAAAATGCCTTCCTCAATCGCATAGCCCAGTTTTCCCAGTGCGCCGCCATTATACCGCATATCCTTGCTCAGGTTGCTAAGTGCTGTACTCAAAAAGTTGTCCTCGTGGAAGGTCGCAACCTTGGCATCGTTCAGCGCCTGTGCCGCCGCCTGCAGCAATACCTGCTTGCTGGCATCGTCTGTGGCGTTAAACACACTGCTGTCATACCCGCGGGCTTTCAAAAAGCTCGCCATACTGTTGCCGAACTCGGCTTTTAAGAAATACGCATCTTCCTTTTCCAGCGCATTGCTGTTGACCCTTGCCAAAGATTCCAGCGCTTTGCCAATGGTGCCGTCCTTGTAAATTCTGCGTGCGCCCTCAAGCCCTGTCTGCACGTTGTACTTGCCGTTGTCATACAGCACGCTGTACATATTGTTGTCGGCATAGTCCCGCGCCAAATCTGCCATCTTGCGTCCGTCCGCCGTCAGCATCGTGCCGATTGCTTTTGTACGCTGATCCTGCGGCAAGGCAAGCTGCATCAAGCCCGCCACATTATCCTTGGTGCGCACAACGGTGTTCATCAGGATATTGCCCAGAATATTGCGCCCGTGGGTTCTGGTATTGCCCAGCATACACAGGTAACGGATATTGTTCACCTTGTCGCCAAAACTCTTGGCAGGCATATACTGTGCCAATCGGCTGTAAGCGCTCATCTCCAGTTCGCGCCGTGCCTTGCTGTCCGGCATATCGGCAACGCGCTCAAACACGCCGCGCACAAAGTCATAGTCATCTTGGCTGATATCCCCGATTCCCAGCTTGGTTCGCGCCAAAGCATTGAACATATCCTCGGCATTGCCGCCCGCCACCAGACTAGCAGCGGCGCTCTTTACCGCGTCATCGCTGATTTTCACATTCTTGGCTTTCGCGGCATTGCGGATTTGCTTTTCGGCTTCCAGCATCGCTTCGTCCAGCCGGTTTTCCTTTTCCAGCTGCGTCAAGAAGTCGTTGATTTCGCCGTTGTACACAACATCCGCCACCTGCTGCAAGCCCTTGCCTTCGCGGGTCTTGGCAAAGTCATCGGTCAGCACCTGCGTATACTGCTCAAACTTTCGTATGCCGGTATACCCGTTTGGCTTTGCTTCCCTGCCCTCCTGCAAGGCTCTGCCGACGCCACTCAGCCCACGGCTGGTTTCTCTGTCCAGCTGCTTGTAGCGGGCAAATTCCAGATTGTATTCGTTACTGCCCTTTTCCAGTGTATACAGATAGTTGCGCTGCTGCTCGGCGGCGTGCTTGGCAAGGGCGATGTCGTCGGCGTTCCAGTTGGTCTTGCCGCGCAAATCCTGCAAAACCGCCTTGTTTGCCTCGCTGATACTGCCGTCCCCTTGCTGTAAATAGGTGTCGTAGTTCAACCGCGCCGTGTCGGCAGATTCCTTTCTGGTGTACAGCGTGTGGGTGTTTTGGTCTGCGCCCAGTGCCGCCACCTCATCGGGTTCCAAATCGGCATTGAAACGCCGCTGGTTCGCATAGTCCTGGTTCAGCACTTCCTGCCGGTCATACTGCGTACTTTCCGCGCCTACCGCGTGTTCCGGCACACTCTCGCTGCCGTTCAACGGCAAGCTCTGCGCCGCACCTTTGGCAGTGTCCGGCATAACAGAAACGCCCTCGGTCATAGCCGAAGGCGTTTTCAGTAGGCTGTCGCGGTATGCAAGCATTTCATCGTAGTCATCGTATAGCGGCAAAGAATCCAATTCGGATTGTGTGTACCTATGCGCCGTGTTAAATTCGGCAGCAGCCTTTTCAAAGTCGTATCCATCGCGCAGCTTTAGCGCGTATACATCGGGTTCCTTGCTGATGATCCCATCGGCAATCTGCTTGCGCACTTGGGCGTCTATAGCGTCATTATAGCCATAGGCATAAGGAATCCGAGCAACAGGCTCAAGCCCCGCCTTGCTGTACATATTGACCAGTGCCTGTCCATAGCAGTCACCTTTTGTGGCGCCGTTCTTTACGGCGGCAAGTGCAATGGAGCTGCCTGCACCGGGTGTGCTGTTGTTGACTGCATCCTTAAAAACGCAAGTAAGATTTCCATCTGCCTCTACTGCGCCACCGGCAGTACCATCAGGAGTAAGGAACGTTTTGCCGCCATTGTTTACAATGTTAGCGATTTCCTCTGCGGTATGCCCATCAACCGCAGCACCGTTTACATTGTTGGCTTTTGCCGTTGCAAGGGCTTGTGCAAAGGTTTCCGGAACATCATCCGCATTGCGGAAATCAAAAGCACCCGCACCAGCCTGTTCGGCAATAGCGCGGGTGCTGTCGTTATATACACTGGGGCGCTGGTTTAGGTGTTCTGCCACCAATACGCGATTTGCCGGTAGGTACTCCCCTGATGCAGCTCCCACTGCAAGTCCCGTTTCAGGTTGGGGCGTTCCGCTACTGCCGCCTCGCAGTATTCCTTCGCTTCCTGTTCCGTCATATTGGTTGCGTCCTTGTACTGCTTCATTTGTCACACCTCTAAAACTATTTATACCATTATATCCTATATCAGCCGCGGCGTCAATCGGCAAACTGTCCGAATTTTGTAAAGCACGTTTAGCTTCATCGCCAATCTCCTGCTGGCGCTGTAACACGGCGCGGCGCAGCTGTTCAACCTCTTTTTCCTGCGCGCCGTTCAAATTGACCTGCCCTCGCAGTTCATCCAGCGTATTCAATGCGCTGCGGTTTTCCGCAACAGGCGCGTTCATCTGCTGTATCTGCGCAGCAAGCCCGGTCGTGCCATTGGCTTCCGGCTGCACAATGTTTCTTGCCGGTGCTACATTCTGCACGTCCTGTACAGCATTGTCTGCCTGTTTCAAAGCGTCCTGCGCAGCGTCCCCCGCCGCGCCTTTCAGCCTGTTAAACACCGCCCCGCCAATCTCCGGAAGCGCGTTCATCGCCACGTTCCCCACAATGTTCTTGGCGGCGTTGTTCGCAACCTCTCCGGCGTTTTTGCCCTCGCTCACATCACTTGCAAGGCTCGGCAGGGTGTCCAGCGCAAGGTCTGCGGTCGTGTCGGTCAAAATGCGTCCCAGCGCATCACCGGCACCCGCGCCCAGTATACCGCCCAGCACGGGGATTTTCTGCGCCTGCCCCACAACGGCATTGCCCGCCTTGCCCATCGCCTGCGCAAGCGGCGTGCCAGCCATAGCGGTATTGAACAGGTTGTACTGCATACCCTTGCCAACCATCGTACCCGCAGTCGCCGCCAACGGGTCATAGGTTTTCGTGTCCTCCAACGTCTTTGAAAGCATCGGCAGCTCTGCCCCCAGACCCGTTGCGTTGGCGGCACTTGCCATTGCATCGCTTGCCTTTGACAAAAACGGCACACTGTCATACAGTCCGGCAGTAAACGCCTGTGCGCTCTGCCCGGCACCGTTCAGCTGTGCCTTGCTGCGCAGGGCACTGTTCTGGTTCAGCTCGGCATTCAGCGCGGCAGCTTTCTTGGCATACTCTTCCTTGCTCAGATTATCGCTGTTCTTGGCAAGGTCAAATACACGTTTCAGCCCGCTGAATCCGGTGTTCTTTGTACTCTTTTCGTACTGGTTCACCGCTGCTACTTCGGCAGTCGTCAGCTTGCGCCCCGGCGCAGCCAGCTCGGCGCGGTAGCTTGCATCCGTCTGCAACTTCTGCAAGCTGTCCGCAACGCGCGTCTGCCGCTCTTTTGCAGCTGTGCGCTCATTGGCGCTTGGGGCGCTCCCTGCGGCGGCGTAACTGCTGCCGATAACTTTCCCGCCTTTGGTCACGGCGCGGCTCTGGGCGGGCTGCACGGCGCTGCTGCGCTCGGCGTAGCTGTTTCCTGTAGTTGACTTCCGCTTTCCGCTTGCCTTGTCGGCAAGATACTGCTCCTGAGCACTGGGTTTCTTCTGGCTGCTCGCCGCGCTGTTGCTGCTCGGCTTTGCGCTGTTCGCGCTGGCGCCTTTGCCGTTCGCTCCGTTCAGCGCATTGGCGGCGGCATCGCTCAAGTCTGCTCCGCTGCTTTGCCCGGTGGTATTGCCGCCCTTCCGTCTGCCGCGTTTGGCAGCCTTGGCGGCGGCTTCTGCGGCGGCTTTGGCTTGCTTCTCGGCATATTCCTGTGCCTTTTTTACCTGCTGCGCATAGTCGTTTGCCATATCGAACTTTTTCTTGGCAAGCGAAACCTGACGGTTCATAAAGTCAAGATTCAGGCTGTTTTCGGTGGATGCCCCGCCCACAATGTTTCGCAGTGTGCTTTCATAGGGGTTTCCCAAACTCGGCAGTGTCTTGTCAGTGGCGTTCAAAATGGCACTGCCCTGCTTTTGTGCAGTTTGCGCTGCCTGCTGTCCGCCGGTCACTGCGTTGCCCTGCGCAGTCTTATATCGTCCCAGATACGCTTGCAGCAGCGCATCTTCGCGGTTGTTCATCTTTGCCATTTCAAAACCTCACGGGCGTTGCCGCCCTATACAAAAAATGCGCCCGCAAAAGCGGGCGCATTCTATATTTACGCTATCGTTTACACGTAGCTGTACTCCCATTGCCCTGTACTGGTGTTAAACGTCCGGCGCAGCTGCGGCATATTTGCCGCGATGTTCGCATAACTCTGGATCAGGTTTATCATGTTGTTTGCGTTGTTCGCAGCCAGATTGCCTAAGTTCGTCTGGTAACCTGTCAGGTCAGCCGCATCGACGCTGGCTTTCTGGTTGGCAAGCTCAGCAAGGTTGTTTTGGTAGGTATTCATCAGGTTTGCCAACTGCGCCGTGCGTTCGGTTTCCAAGGCGTTGCGGCTGTTGGCGTAGTTGTTCAGCATACCGGCG
>OQWM01000541.1_pt1 | contig 24271 bp, 26 predicted proteins | sample 1691531 | NCBI WGS metagenome assembly OQWM01 (sample SAMN03418257, study PRJEB22391) | human gut metagenome | biome: human-gut; feature: organic feature; material: feces | host: Homo sapiens | place: Tanzania | collected 2013-01
GGGACAGTTCGGAGTTCAGACGTGTGCTCTTCCGATCTGAACTGTCCCGAGGCAGTAGGCGATTATTTTGCCGGACGCCACCACACCAGAATCATGTGTCACCATTCGTCCAAAATGGTATGACAAATTATCACAAAAAATTGCAGACAACATCATAACCAGCACATTGGCGTTTGTAATACTGACCCTTCTTTCTGGACTGCTGGTGGGCATGCAAACATTACTGGTTACAGGAATTATACTGGCAGCATTTTTCGCATGGACGGCCATTTATGGACTTGCAAAATTCAAGAAAAACATCAGTGGCGCATATTCTATATTTGCCGTATGTACGAACATAATCATGATTATTGCAACCATAATATTGATTGCAATAAACGCAAATCAAACATCACAAAATGTTACCATGAATATTTCAGATGTGACCCCAGAAACGATAGAGTAAAAAACGCGCTATATACACATATTCGCGGCATACAGGAGTTTTTAAACAATGAACGGATTGATACTTTTTACGGGTGTTGTTTTTCTGTTATGGCTGGGCCGCGTTATACTGGTCCCGCTGTTGGTGGCAACATTTTTGTGGTATTTGATAAACGCAATTTCGGCATATTGTCGCAAGGTTTTACCATTTCGTGATAACAACGCGCGTACCGCACATGGATTTTTGTCAGCGATGTTTGATTGGCTGGCCAATTGTATTGGTATTGGTGCACTGGTGGGATTAGGCTATTTATTCGTGACTCAGGTTCGACCGATGTTCTTGGAATTGATTGCCGCCCTGCCCGCTATTCAAGGTAAACTTGTTGACTTGGGTGCGATGCTGTCTGCCAATTTGGGGATAAAATTTGACATGTCAATGATTCCAAATGTTGCCAAAATGGCAACCAATGTCGGTATATCATTGGCAGGGATGGCAACATCAATTGGCATGATATGTATATACCTGCTGTTCATGTTCGTTGAACAAACAACATTTGATAAAAAGTTTTCCGCTTTATTCCCAAACAAGGCTCAATCAAAAAAGATGCGTTATATTGTGGACAGTATTGATACCAATATGAAAAAGTATCTGTTTATGAAAACGCTGATTTCTGGCGCAACTGGTATTTTGGCGTATTTATGGCTCAACATGTTGGGTCTGGAATTTGCCGGCGTTTGGGCGTTTATCGTATTTGTTACCAGTTATATTCCAACAATCGGTGCAATTATCGCGTGCAGTTTGCCAATCTTGTATTCTCTGGCAGTTAGTTCGAATTTACATACACCTATATTGGTGGCAACGGGTCTGATTGGATTACAGATATTACTGTCCAATATTATTGAACCAAAATTGACCGGAAAAACATTAAATCTGTCAACGTTGGCAATATTGATAAACTTGGTATTCTGGGGACTGCTGTGGGGCGTTGCCGGCATGTTTTTCAGTGTCCCGTTATTGGTTGCAACATTTATTATCACCGCACAATTTGATTCCACACGTTGGATTGCAGTCTTGTTATCTGCGGACGGCAATATCCCTGACAAGCGTGAATCTGAATAAATAAAAACGCGCTGGATACATGAAATCCGGCGTTTTTTATTGTGCACGACGTATTAAACTGATTGCATTTTCCAGTATCACACGCGCCGACGCAGAATCCAGTTTTTGTTTTATATCTGTGCGCCGCACGCGTCCCATCTCTGATTGTGCGATGACGCTGGAATAACTCTCGTCCAACAGATAGATTGGCAAATCGGTTACCTGGGTCAAGGCCGTTGCGAATTCGCGAACGCGTGCCGTTGTATCAGATTCTGTGCCATCTGCATGCAGTGGCAATCCGATAATGATGCCGACAGCCCCCTCGTTTGCGACAACATCTGCAACCAGACGTGCCAAATCGCATACCCCCGCACGCCGGGCGTCAATCGCATCGCGCGTGAACACGAATTCACGTGACGCGTCCGACACCGCGACCCCAGTACGCGCCGCGCCCCAATCAATTCCAACAATGCGCCCTGTCCGCGGAAAAGCCTTGAAATCTGGCAGAATCATTGTATAATTTCCTCTGACTAAATAATAGGATTTGAAATGGCGTTTAGCAAGCAACAATTACAGAAATTTGCCAACCTGATCAGGATTGAAATTTCTGATGAACAACTGGAACAAATGAACATCGATTCCGTGATTGATTGGCTGGATAAATTACAGAAAATCGACACACACGGTGTGGAACCAATGTTGAATCCGTCCGAACATAAATTACCAATTCGCGCCGACGTGGTGACCGATGGCAATATTCGTGACGCAATCATGGCAAACACCCCGGACAAGGCCGGCGTATCACGCGGATATTTTGCAGTTCCAAAAGTTATGGATGGTGAATAAAGATGATAGATTTAACGATTACCCAGGCATTAAAAAAATTAAAATCCCGCGAAATCAGCGCGACAGAATTGACACGCGCATACTTGGCACGTATTGAAAAGTTCGGTAAAAAATTAAATTGCTATATCACCCAGACGCCTGACCGCGCAATGGCCGATGCCGCCGCCGCGGATGCACGCTATGCCGATGGCACGGCGGGCGCATTGGACGGGATTCCAATCGGAATGAAGGATTTATTTGCAACACGTGGCATTCGCACGACCGCGGCGTCGCACATGCTGGAAAACTTTGTTCCAGAATATGAATCAACCGTGTCCCAGAAATTTATTGACGCAGGCAGCGTTCTGTTGGGCAAAACCAACCTGGACGAATTTGCAATGGGCACATTCAGCAAGACCAGTTATTTTGGCGCACCTGTGAATCCGTGGCACCTGGACCAAAATTTAACCGCCGGCGGTTCATCGGGTGGTTCAACCAGTGCGGTCGCTGGCGGTCTGGCCATGGCTGCAACCGGCACAGACACCGGGGGGTCGATTCGTTTTCCATCGGCAATAACTGGACTGGTTGGCATGAAACCAACATACGGTTTGTGCAGTCGCTGGGGGTGCGTCGCATTTGCGTCCAGCCTGGACACCCCGGGGCCCATTGCACGCACCGCCGATGACGCCGCATTGTTGCTGTCTGTGATGGCTGGACATGACGTCAAGGATTCAACCAGTGCAACAAATGGATTTACATTTTCTGGCGAATTGTCGCCAATTATTGGTGACGGCAAAAAATTACGCATCGGCATTATCAAAGAATTCGCAAATGTTCAAATTTCGCCCGATATGAAACGAATATTTGACGCACGCATTGCCGATTTGAAATCGGCCGGTGCCGAAATAGTAGAAGTATCAATTCCAAACATATTGGACGCATTAGCGGCATATTACATTATCGCCCCAGCCGAGGCGTCATCAAACCTGGCGCGATATGATGGTATGCGATATGGCCTGCGCGTTGAAGGGTCTGATTTAATTGACACATACAAAAAAACACGTGCTGCTGGTTTCGGGACCGAGGTTCAGCGTCGTATGATTGTCGGCGCAGCCGTTCTGTCCAGCGAATCATACGAGGTTTATTTTATGCAAGCGGCACGCGTTCGTCGCATGATTTCAGACAGTTTCAATACCGCATTTACGCAATGTGATTTAATTTTGTGTCCGGCCAGTGCTGGTACTGCAATGCCATTGGACTCTGATTTGACGCCGTTGGAATATTATGCATTGGATTTATTCACGGTTGCAATGAATCTGGCCGGTATCCCAGCATGCAGTACACCGGCCGGCCTGGCAAGCAATGGATTACCACTGGGGATTCAGGTTGTTGGTCACCGGTTTGACGACATGCGCGTCTTGCAACTGGCAAAACACATTCAGGAATTTAGTGGCATTGACAACCGCCCGACAGTAATCATGGGGGAATAAAAAAAAAGCGCACGAAACGCACGCATAAACAAAAATGGTGGCTAGGAACGGAATCGAACCGCTGACACAGGGATTTTCAGTCCCTTGCTCTACCAACTGAGCTACCTAGCCAACGCGGAACGAATAATAAGATACGAAAAGAAAAAAAGCAAGGAAAAAGAAAAAATGTTTACGATAAAGGGTAAAACAACAGATTGGGAACTGGTTATCGGACTGGAAACACACATCGAAGTGTTATCTGAGTCTAAGTTATTCAGTGGTGCATCGGCAAACTATAATCCTACAATTGCCCCCAACACCCAGGTTTCAATGGTTGACGTTGCAATGCCAGGTATGTTACCGGTATTGAACGAATATTGTGTTGAACAGGCAATCAAAATGGGATTAGGCTTGAACGCCGAAATTTCCCGTCACAGTAAATTTGCTCGTAAACAGTATTTTTATCCTGACCTGCCCCAGGGATACCAGATTTCACAACCGGCCGAAGAACCACCAGTTGTTGGTCGTGGTTGGGTTGAAATTATGGGTGACGATGGAAATCCGAAAAAGATTTTCATTGAACGTGCGCACCTGGAACAGGACGCTGGCAAATTAAAACACGATGTTCACCCGACAAAATCGTTTGCAGATTATAACCGCACGGGCGTGGCATTGCTGGAAATCGTAACATTCCTTGATACGAAAAATTCGAAAAACAATTCATATATTTCGTCCCCAGACGAGGCTGAACGCTACCTGCGTGAAATTCGTGAAATTGCTCGCGCACTGGGCGTATCCAAGGCAAACATGGAAGAAGGCTCTATGCGTGCCGACGTAAATGTTTCTGTGCGACCTGTTGGGGCCACCGAATTCCGCACCCGCACCGAAACAAAAAATATGGTGTCATTTAAATTCATTAAATCCGCCATTGAATACGAGGCACGTCGTCAAATTGAAATCTATGAAAATGGTGGTGCTGTGTCCCAGGATACAATGCGTTATAACCAAGGTGACGGCACAACATCCGTTATGCGTAGCAAGGAAGACGCATTGGACTATCGCTATTTCCCAGACCCAGATTTGCTGCCCCTTGATATCACCGATGAACAAATTGAACGTGTTCGCAAAACAATGCCAGAATTGCCGGCGGCAACACGCGCACGCTATATCAACAAATATGGTCTGGCCGAATATGACGCAGCACGTCTGACCGAAACAACCGATATTTCCAAATGGTTTGATACTGCAGTAAACGGCAACATTGCGCGTGCAAAACCGATTGCAAACTGGATGATTTCTGAACTGTTTGCACACGCGGAAAATTGGGACGTAAAAAACGCTGTGGATACAGCTGACAGCGGCATGCCGCGAATTATTCGCCCATCAGATTTGGCCGAATTGGTCGACATGATTGGTGCCAATGAAATCAATGGCAAACAGGCCAAGGATATCTTTATCAAAATGTTGGATGGCGAATCGGGAACGCCGCGCGAAATTGCCGAAAAATTTGGTATGAAACAAATTACAGATACATCTGCCATAGAGGCTGTGATTGATGAAATCATCGCGGCATCTGCGCCCCAGGTCGCGCAATACAAGGCCGGCAAGACGGGATTGCTGGGATTCTTTGTTGGTGGCGTAATGCGCGCCACACACGGCAAAGCCAACCCCGCCGTTGTAAATGAAATATTGTTGCGTAAATTATCATAATCAACCAAACCAAAAGGACAAAAGATGAAAATTGTAACCATTATCGAAAATGATGTAATTACCGGCGTTCGCTATGGCGTAGTTGAGATTCCAGACATTGAAATTTCTCCGCGCGACCGCGCAATGCAACACTATGCCCGCATCCAGAAATTACGCGCCGGTTACATTCAACGCGCGGTGACAAGACAACGTACTAAAAGCAAATAATAAAACATGAAAAAATTTTTTATCCAAACATTTGGTTGCCAGATGAATGTATACGATGGTCAGCGAATTGCAACAATGTTGGCCCATCATGGCTTGACACAAACAGATAATGTTGCGGATGCAGACATTATTATATTAAACACGTGCTCGGTCCGGGAAAAGGCAACGAACAAAGTTTATTCTGCACTGGGGCGTATCCGCAAAGAAAAAAAGCCCACTGCTTTGTTCGGTATTGTCGGTTGCGTTGCACGTGAAAGTGGCGCAGATGCGTTTAAACGCATTCCTGATTTGAATTTTGTTCTGGGCCCACAAAGTTATCACAAACTGCCTGAAATTTTAACCGCGCCAGATATACGTTTATTAAATATTGACCTGGGCGGGCTAGAAAAATTTGACGAATTGCCACAAATGACCATCTCGCCGTCTGTTGCATACATTCCAATTCAAGAGGGCTGTAATCATTGTTGCACATATTGTATTGTGCCATACACACGTGGCCGCGAAATATCACGCCCATTTGATGACGTTATGCGCGATACAATTCACGCCGCCGAAACAGGCGCAATTGAAATATGCTTTTTGGGGCAAAACGTCAATGGATATAAATATACCGATGAAAACGGCAAATTGTGGCGTCTGTCTGATTTAATCCGCGCCGCCGCCAAATTGGATAATGTTAAACGCATCCGTTTCACATCCAGTTATCCAACAGAAATGACCGATGACCTGATTGAAATGTTTGGGACAGAACCAAAATTACTGCCCTTTCTAAACATGCCTATACAAAGCGGGTCGCCTGATGTATTGACAAGAATGAATCGTCCATACTCGTTAAATCTATATATAGATATAGTTGACAAATTGCGTTCCGCTCGTCCCGACATTCAAATATCCAGTGATTTTATCGTCGGCTTTCCTGGCGAAACCGATGACGACTTTGAACAAACAATGGAAATTGCTCGGCGCATAAAATACATAAATTCGTATTCATTTAAATATTCACCTCGTCCACACACAGCCGCAGCCGTAATGCCAAATCAAATTCCAGAACAGATAAAGGCGGTGCGCCTAGCAAAACTGGATGGATTCTTGAACGAGTTGCAACGCGAATTTAATGAACGTTGTATTGGTCAAACTTTTGAATGTCTATATGAAGGCCCCGACAAAACGGGCAACCATTCAGTATATCGCACACCGTATATGCAACAATGTATTGTTGACGCGTCTGAAAAAGCATCAGCAATTGCTAACATAAAAATTACTGCTGCGAACAAGGCATCATTGCGTGGCGAAATCGTAAAATAAATAAACTTCAGAATATTGCGCGCCCACCAACGGACGCGCGATATGCAGTCCCGAATTCAGAATTTATAATTCCAACATTCATATCAACACCTGCATCATCTGCCCGGGACCAAAACGCAATACGTATTGCAGCACTTGTATCACCACTCGCGCTGGCCCGCACCCGCAATCCATAATTATACGAAAAATCATCTGTTCCACCAGTTGTTGTAATATCCGTCCCCACATTTGCATCAAAATTATTTTCGGTTGTGGTCGCAATATCAGTGTGGGTGGCCGTCAGCCCTATGAACGGCGAGAACACAAAATCATCCATCGGATTCAGACGCACACCAAAATCTGTTGCACCATATGAATTTGTTCCACATGGTGCGCTGCCAACGTCATCGCCAACCAAAATAAAATCTATGTCAAATTTTGCTGTGCTGTGCCCCAATATGGCGCGACCGATAAATTCACCGTCATCATACATCGCATAACCATTGCCACTAAAAATACGCCCTTCAAAATTGTTTATTTCATCAGAAGCACTGACATAGCCAACATACCCAGACGCCCCAGCCGAAACAGTATCCGTAATTTGCCCACTAATACCGATTCGCAGACCTGTTATATAAAAATCATCATTATAAATAAAATCAGGCGAAAGCATAAAACCACCAACAGTGCCACTGGGGACGTCGGCAAACATTTCCATAGCGTCCATTACACGCACCGGGCGCATTAAATTTATCGGTCGTAATCGCACAGAACGCGACATAATACCGTCCAGCGCAGACATACCACCTGCCCTGTCCAGGGCGCGTAAAAGTTTATCATCTGGGTGCACACTTCTCAGACTATTCAGAAATTCACCTGTTGGGTTTTGCAAAATTTTTACATAGTCTGTTTCACGCAACATTTGCACATATAATTTATGATTAACAATTTCTGCACGCGTTATCATCAGCGCATTATCGGTTGTAGCATATACATTCAAGAACCATCGCCATCAACATTGTCCAACAACGGCACGTCACAAGTTACACCTTTTAACACCAAATCTACATTGCCTGACAATTTAATTTCTGGTGCATCAGTAATAATACTGTCCAATACTAATGATGTATTTTCCAAGACAATCTTGGCATCAGGACCAGCAATATCAACTATCTGATTTAACGACAAGCCATCAGGGCTTTTTACCAAAATCACATAATTCACATCAGTGTCCAAATACGTGACATCCGATTCGGAAAATATCACCTGAGTTAAACGCGCGTGCGCCCCAGGCACAAAATGAACACCTGAAATATCACCATCGTTTTGCAACAGCAATGTGCATCCGTCACAAATATTTATCCGCCCTGCCAAAACACCATCATTTTCAATCAACAATGTGCGCTTAACATTTATATCGACAAAATCAACCCAACCATCATCATAAATTATTGCGTCATCATACAAGTTCAACGTATCGCCCCAACTCATTGATGTAAATTCGCGCATTTCGGCATTTACGCCTGTAAACATATACACATAAAATAAAAATGAAAAAATAATGCGACAAAATTTCATACATGCAATTTAGCATATATGAAATTTTTCATAAAGGAAAAACATCCCATAGGTCGTCCTACGGGATGTATGGTTTTGCATTGTTGTTTTTGTAATTTTACATCATGGCCGATTTATTAATTGTGCCCCAGGCAGCCTTGTATCCACCATCACGTGTTAAATACAATTTCGCATTGTTCAACTGTTGCGCAGTCAGGCCACGGATAACAAACGATTCTTGCAATCTGCCTGCTTTTTCGATACGCAATGTTGGCAATGTGATTGGCATTGCATTGTTTGCACAGCACATACCGCCGTCGCATGCATTACATTGATGAATACGCATTGTGTATGTAACACCTGGGCGCAAATCTTGCAAATCAATATCCATCTTTAAGCCGGCATCAGATTCTGCAAACTTTATATACCCCATTTTGGATTCACCGCCACGACTGCTGCGCGTAAACATTTTTGCTGACACATGGTTAATTGCAGCATCTTCGTATGTCTGGTAGTACATAACTGTTTCTGCCGGCTGGGCCTTTTTAGCCTGGGCATGATATGGCTTTTTATGACCGCCACACATTGTCGTGCAGCCAGACAACAATACTGCCATCGTAAACACAGATGACAAAACCAACAATTTTTTGATTATGTTTTTCATAAAGGTCTCCTTTTTTGTTCCTTGTGGTTACGAAATGTATGATATATTATTTTTATCTATATTTCGCCAGGTTTGAATCCCTAGGAATCATCAGAAACTATGCACATAGCACGTTTTTATCGTGACATACAGCGAACACGAAAATACGTCGAAACATAAACGGCATCATAAACGGGATATATTTTTCAATATGCCAATGCGCCGCAATATGCTTTATCAATGGCGCAACTATAAAAAAGTTTATTGCAAACGCCACCACTGCAATCGGTAAAAAAGACACCCGATTCTATTGCGATACGCATTTTCATTTTTTCCCCTTTTTATTTCTGCACAAAAACAGTGCCCTCAACTGGACTTATGTGTTGATGGCACTGCGCGTTGTAAAACAATTCTCTAAAAACGACGTGGGTTCTAATAAAAAATTTTTATCAGTCAAGTCATCTTTAACTATGCAATTTAAAGAACGACTTTAACAATATACGCGGTGAATATTGATATTTGTTGATTGGCGTCAAATCTTTGTCAACCCCCATCAGATAATACACCGCACGTTGTGCTGCACGTACCGAATACTCCATCGTAAATACGACATCGTCTGGCTGTTCAGCAAACTGGCTGATGAATCCCAAGTTTTCATATCCCTGGGGATTTACATCTGGCCGGTCACCTGGACGACGCGGTTGAAACTGGGACGTGATATACGGCATTATACAGGTGCGACAAATAACACCACGCAGCATAGCAGCCTGTTGCTTTTTCGGTACATGCAGATGTCCGAACAATTCCGTCATAATTTCACGTCCGGTGCATTTATACATCGGCTTTTTTACATAATCACCATCGGCGAACATATTCAATGAATATCCCCAGAATATATTTGTATCAGCAGGCTGATTCTTGAAATGTGGCTGGCGTGCGACGACAATAGACAAACGCCATGCCGATTCGCGGAACGTTACCAACGCGCCCCCACCTGGATGATTTGTTGTGAAGTGTTGAATATATGCCAGCACATCAGGATTATGATTGATTGTTGCCGTAAACGACATCCACATACTTTCGTCAACGCGACCACAGAACACATCTGGGTCGCCCAATTCTGGTCGTCCATGTGCCATACGCCGCCACAAGTCAAATGATGGCGCATTATTTTCGCGATTGTATTTTGCAACGCTGTCTGTGGTTGCTTCGGTTGAATTGTCAGTCATACAACCATTTGTTACCAAGACAATATCCGTTGGCGCGACACGCACATTGCGGGAACGCGCACCAACACGACACGCGATACTTTTTGCAATATTACGTCCCACTTTGTCTGTTTCGAAAACAATGTCAGTCACATGTGCGTTTAGCACAATTTCTACATCATGGGCACGCAACCAATCCGATATTGGGCGAACAATTGAATCATATTGATTATACGCCGTGCGCGCAACACCAGCCAGTGTATGAATCCGCGGAAATTCGTGCATAAAGCGCAACATATACCGACGCAGTTCCGCCGCACTGGACCACGGTTGAAACGCGAACGTCGTTTGCCACATCAGCCAGAAATTCGTTTTGAAAAAGTGTTTTCCAAATACCTGGTCTATGCGTTTTGCCCCCAGGGTATTTTCAGTTTCTATTAAAATCAGCCGTTCCATTTCCAGACGATCTCGTTGGGAAAATCCCATTTTTTCAACATCAACCTTGGTTCCGTCTGCATTGACCAGACGCGCACGCGAGTGCGTTTTAAATTCTTCGTTAAAATTTAAAAATTCGGTTTCCATTTCCATATCCGGAAATTCCAGTGATGGAATTGTCGCCATGACATCTTGCAGACATTCATACGTCGGGATATTTAGCATACGGCCTCCACGAATCATAAAACCGTGTTTGGCATCACCACTGCCGTCCAAACTGCCGCCGGCAATCGGCAATGTTTCAAATATATGAATATTTTTACCCGGCACGCCCGCATCACGTATCAGATACACCGCCGCGGTCAATGCACCAATACCGCCACCAACAATATACGCGTGTGTTTTGGTTGGATTACGTTTAATTGAACTTTTCCCTGCCGTTGCCATAATAAAAACTCCCTTGATTAAACTGTATAAAAAGTATACCAATTTGCGCCAACCAATCCCATAGGATACAAAACATAAAAACGCTAGATTTCATGCACATAGCACAAAAAATCGCCCATAAAAATGGACGATTTTGCATTACGATATACAAGACAAATTTTAGAACATAAATCTGATGCCGATATCGCCACCAAAGTTATGCAATCCAGAATTGACATCTGCATATGTATAACGTGCTGCGACATCAACCGCAAAATATTCCATGTCGAACGAAACGCCTAACGATCCCATGGCGGCAACGCTGCCACGGCTCTTGGTATGTTCGTGAACATCTGGAATCTTACGTTTCACGTCCGAGAACGCAGCCCCGACACCCAGTCCCATAAATGGACGAACGACTTGATATCCACCGAATTCCCAATAGGTGTTCATCAACAATGTTTGCAGTTTAGTTTCTATTTCAACTTTTTTATCTGTGCGGAAGGAATCATGATCCTTTAATTTGCTGAACATAGACCATTCAATTTCAGTCCGTGCGGTGTCACAGATTTCTAAACCCAGTGCTGCACGACCCTGCCATACCATGTCAGTCATAGATTGCTTGTCGCCATTAAAGCTGTAGTTCTGATTTGTATAACCCAAACCACCACGCAGGCCGATATACGGGTTCAAACCGAACAACTGCCAATCGCTGGTGCGGGACTGGGTGCCTGCAAACGCTGGACACGCCATCAGCACAGCCAGTGTTGATACAACTATTTTTTTCATGTTTTCTCCTTTTTTATATTTATGGTTGTTTAAAACAGTTTCATGTCATGTCAACACTGTAATTCTATCAAAGCAAAATCAATCTTTGCATAGGTATGGATTCCAAATTAAAAATCCGCCATACGGCGGATTTTCTCGATTTTTCTTATATATTAATTTTTGCCAACGCAAACCGGCATACTTCCGTCTGCCTTTTTGCGGTGGTTCGAACCCTTTCCCCAGGGTTCTCGTCCCGCGCGACACAAATAAAAAACGCCGACAAGCGGCGTTTTTTTTATCTTGTGGTGGACGCGCAGGGACTCGAACCCTGGACCCACTGATTAAGAGTCAGTTGCTCTACCAACTGAGCTACGCATCCAGAACTACAAACTGTGGCAATTATATATCTTTTTACCGGTTTTGCAAGTATTTATTCACGACCGCAAATATGACGCAGGATTATACGCCTTGGTTCCCTTGCGAATTTCAAAGTGCAATTGCGGACGATCTACCTTGCCTGTCGCACCAACTGTGCCGATTTTTTGTCCGACCGAAACGCGTGCGCCACGGCGCACCGACATTGAATCCATATGCGCATATACCGTCATCCACCCACCAGAATGTTGAATGATAACCAGGTTCCCCATACCTTTGACCTCGTTCCCAGCATAGGCAACAACACCGTTTTCTGATGCCTTGACCGCTGTGCCACGGGACGCACCGATATTTATACCATCGTTAAACAGACCGCCAGACTTTGCACCATAATGCGATAAAATCTTGCCCCGCACTGGCCACGAGAATTTTGACGATGACCGTGCCGCAATCGTCGGCAACTTTTTACTGGGGTCAGACGAAATTTTTTGTCTTGGCATCGCAATCTTGTGTTCTGATTTTTTGGTTGTATCAGACGTCGCACTCCCCTGTGTGCGACCTGTCACAGACGTTGGTGTCTTGTTATCAGGCATCGTCGCTGTAGTGGCAACTGGCGCAGCAGTTGCAATATTCGCTTTTACCGCACGCACTGGTGCCGACGACAAATTTGGAACCTTTAATTTCTGGCCGACCGATAATGTGAACGGTGCCACAATATTATTCATTACCGCCAGGTCATTTACCGGCACAGAATATCGTCGCGACAGTGAAAACAGTGTGTCGCCCGGTGCAACCGAAATTTCAGACAACTGGACACGTGTCGTTGTTGCGACCGCGGGCACGGACGTTTTTACTGGCCGCTGTTCTGGCGCGGCGGACGTCGCCATGCGCGGAGATTCCGCCGATTGTGCCAATTTTAATTTTTGCCCGATGCGCAACGGTGCCGTAATATCCAGATTATTTCTGTGCGCCAATTCCTGGGGGGTAGATGCATATTGCTGGGCCAACGAATACAGTGTATCACCACGCGCGACGGTTATTTCAGTATCACTGATTGGAACCGTTGGCGCATTGCGCACGTATTCCGGCACAACCAGATAATCACTTGTTGGTGTTTCCGCAATATAATCTGATACCGCACCGTCCGACGTTTGTGCAGTTGCGTTGTTCGCAGTCGGCGCACCATACAACGCACTGTCGCCCGTGGCATCATTTTGCGGTGGCACAATATAATCATTTACCGACGCATATGTAACATATTCATCTGTCCCGACCGAGCCATACAATTGTGGTGATGCATAAACGCCATAGTCCGACGCCGCAGAATTATATATTTCTGGCTGTGCATTTGGATCGGCCAACAATGCTGGATAACGCGACGAAATAAATTCACCAACCGTATCGGGCAACGATATAATTTTGGGCTGTAAATCACAGCCGACGCACAGCGACAAAATCACACACGAAAATAATAATGATAATTTTCTCACGCGGATAATTATATCATAAAATCAATGCAAAATACAAAGTAATCTGAATATAAACATCAATTTTTCACATCATCTTTACGCATGAATACAATGCTGGCCTCGAACAATAACCACATTGGAACCGCCAACGCAACCTGGGACACAACATCAGGCGGTGTTAAAACGGCCGCCGCAATCACAATCAATATGATTGCATAACGGCGCATTTTTATTACGCACACACGTGACAACAGACCTATTCTGTTCAGCATTACCAAAACCAGCGGCAATTGAAAAGCAACCCCAAATACCTTTAGCATACCGATTGCAAAACCCAGGTAGTCGCGTGCCGCTGGCATCAATATCGCAGGCACTGGTGCCGACGTGTTTAATTCCATAAAGAAGCCAAATACAAACGGAAACATAACATAAAACGCAAACGCCGCCCCGCATACAAACAAAATCGGCGACATTACCAGTATTGGCCATATAAACGCGCGTTCACGTGTGCGCAGTCCTGGTGCAACGAATGCCCAAAACTGATATAGTCCAAACGGTATCACGCACACCAACCCCGCCAGCACCGCCAGCGAAAAACGTATCATCAAACCGTCAGACACCCCGTTATACAGCAATGTCCCATTTGGCCATACGTGCAACAATGGCGCAGTCAAAGTCATCTGCATCCACGGCGCAATATACCACCCGATAACAGTCGCCAGACAAAACACTGCAAATGTCCACAACACCCGGCGACGCAATTCAGCAAAATGCTGCATCAGTGTCATTTTTTGCATTTGCGTCCCCCTGGTGTTTTTTTAGCCGTCACACGTTTTTGTTTTTTTATAGGCGATGAAAATTCCGCCAACATATCGTCAGTTGTTGTTTTGATTAAATTATCAATCGGCTTTTCTAATTCAATATTCTCTTTGATTTGTTCAGATGCGTCTGTTATACGCCAAACAATTGTGCGAATAAATTTTACCACACGTGCCAGCATACGCGCCACATCCGGCCACATACGCGCCGGCAAAACGACAATCGCAACCAGTATAATCACTAAAAATTCTGCACCACTGATTCCGAACACGCGCAACGCCCCTCTGTATTAGTCATAGAAATCGTCACCGCCACTAGTGCTGACCGTTTTATGACGCGAAATCTGGAAATAGTTTTTACCAAAATCCGTTTTGGTTTTCAGTCCCGAAAACGCTACATCTGTTTTGGTGCCAGTCGCGTCAATAACACTCCACGAATTTAATTTTATTGGCTTTTTATCAAACACAACGGTCATATTACCCAGTCCTTCTTGGCCACGCAATTCCATTTTCAACGCAAATGTTTTTTCCGCACTGGTCGTTTCAACAACGTTTATATCAGCGTTTTTTAAATCAATATGCTTTCTGATTAAAATGCCGGCCGGTGTGCTGGTCAATGGCACAGTTGTAATTTGGTCTAGCGACCTGTCAAAAAAATATAAATCACGACCATCGGCAATCAATTGCACTGGCATATTTTTATAATCCAGACGTACACGCCCCGGGCGTAACATTGAAAACGTGCCACGTTCCGTTTTGCCCGATGCCGTTTGCGTAAAATTACCCGTCAAACCAGTAACAGAATTCAAATACTTTTCTGCATTATTCACAAGTGTCCCGTCAACCACCGCATGTGCTGAAAACGTGCACATACACAAAAATGCGATAAATATTTTTTTCATAATTTTTCCCCTTTGAACAATTCAACTATGCGACTGTGTACATTTTCCAACGTGTCATTTACGACAGCCCCTGCGGCATACGTATGTCCACCACCCCCCAGTGCCGCCGCAATATGATCAACCGGTCGCATGCGTCCACGTAACGATACACCGATTTGATTTTCTTTTTGTTGCTTTAACAACGCGACATATTCAACGCCTTTTATTTGAGCCAGCAGTCCCAGAATCAATTCGCCCCGCCCATCCAGGTGTTTATAATCCTTTTTTTCAACTGTGGCCAGTGCCAAGTGTCCATGAAATAAAAATTCTGCATTGGCAACGACGGCGGCCTCGGTCTGAATCGCGCGACGTGGTTTATTATTCATTCCATCTGCCAGTTCAGCAATATTTACGCCATCATTTACCAAATCGGCCATAATGTTCAACACCGCGCCATTGCCTGGTCGCACGTATTTAAAGAATCCCGTATCGGTCAGTATAGTCAGCGCAATCAAACTGGCCACGTCTGCGTCTGACTGCCAGCCGAGTGCACGCATAATCTGATATATAATCACGCCGGTTGCCGCCGCACTGTCATCATCAATACATAATTCGGCAACGTGTGCATCATTTATATGATGATCAATTTCAATCGTATATTTGGCATTTTCCAATACTGGCATTGGTCCACCAATATTACGCGCCGTTCCATAATCCAGCACAATCGCAACATCAAACGGCCGCGCCATATCAATGCGCGAATAAAATTGGATACGATTTCTGTCTGGGACATTATCCAGCGCGTCTGGGATATTACCATCATAGACACACAGTGGCCGGCGACCATAATTCATTTCAATCAATCGCGCCAGTGCCAAAACACTGCACAGTGCGTCACCATCTGGATTTTTATGTGCAAAAATCGCCACACTGCGCGCGGCGCGTAATTTTTCATCAAACGTTTTTAATACAGAATCCATATACTTATACCCTATCCAACGACAATATCTTCGACAAAGAATTGCGCACTGACTCGACCATTATACTCATTTTCTTTCAGCCGCCCCAGCATTGTTATTGTAGTGTTTGTATTCGCATCGTCCAGTAAAAAGTCACCGACCGGTGTCCCAACCAGATTAAATCCAACAAATGACAATTGTCCCCCACTGGTCGTGACAACACCGCGCAGATGTGCGCCCCCACCCATCACGGTTGCATATCGCAACGCTGCGCCATGCAGGATAAGCATCGGTTCTGGATTCCCCTGACCAAACGGTTCTAATGCGTCCAGTTTATTTATCAACCCTATCGTCGCCGCCCCTGCGTCCAATTCAGCATCTGCCATAATTTCAGGCACCGGCACCACACCATTTAATTGTTCATGCACGGCATTTTCCAGAAACGCACGAAACGCACTTTCTTTTTCTGCTTCCAAAGAAAACCCCGCTGCCGCTGCATGTCCTCCTCCTTCGGATATAACGCCGGCTGCCAATGCGTCATGAATTATTTTTCCTAAATCAATTCCCGGAATTGAACGGCCAGACCCATTTATCACACCGTCACTGCGCGTTGCAACACACGATGGTAAATTATATTTATCCTTTAATCGTCCTGCAATAATCCCCATAACGCCACCATGCCAATCATCGCCACAGACAAATAAACTGCAACGACCATCGCGACAATATTTTTCCGCAATATCAGTTGCACGTAACATAATCACATTTTGAATGTCAATGCGTTCACTGTTCATATGGTGTAATTTATTCGCCAAATCACCCGCAATCAGTGGATTATCAGTCAACAATAATTCCAATGCCGGCGCGGCCGAATCCAGACGCCCCGCCGCATTCAGGCGCGGTCCCAACGCAAAACCTGCCGCATATACCGATGGCCGCTTTATCCCAGCAACCTGCATCAAGACACGCAACCCCAGGTTTTTACGTAACCCTAAAACCTTTAACCCAGTCGCCACAAACGCACGGTTCAACCCCACTAGTGGCATCGTATCGCAAATTGTCCCTAATGCAACCAGGTCCAGATATTGCATTAAATCCAACGCATCGACACGCGCACGCATATCATTCGACAATTTTCGCGCTTTTAATTCGCGTCGCAATGCAACCATTGTCATAAACGCAACACCAACCCCAGCCAGATATGTCAACCCAGACGTGTCATCAGCACGCTTTGGGTTTACAACGGCGTCCGCATCCGGCAACATCGCATCCGGCGAGTGATGGTCTGTCACAACGACCTTCAAACCATGCGAACGCGCATATGCGACATCAGCGCCCCCAGATATTCCACAATCGACCGTTATCATCAATTTTGCGCCCGACGTCAAAATTTCATCAATCGCATTTTGATTCAGGCCATATCCTTCGCCATCGCGCGTAGGCAAATGCCATATACACTCTACCCCCAGCGCACGCATGCATTTTACACAAATTGCAGTTGATGTAATCCCGTCAACGTCATAATCGCCATATATCGCAATTTTGTCCCCCCGTAAAATACTGTCAGCGATGACGTGCGCCGCCATATCCATATCACGTAACACCGACGGATTAGGCATATATTCTTTGATACTGGGGTTTAAAAATTTCTGTTGGGCAAGCGCATCAACCAGCCCGCGACTGACCAAGATTTTTTTAACTAAATCATCTGCACCGACCGCGCCATCAGATGATGTCGCGACCATCCATGCCCGCCCCAGCATGGATTTATCTACTACCTTTCTCACTCTATACTCTTTTTTTATTATCAAGAGTATTATAATCGAAAATTATTCAAATAGCAACGGCAGTATACTGTCCAGAATTTTTCCCGTTGTTGGCACGGCATTCCATGCCGCGGTGCGCAGCCCCCAATTTTCTTTGATTCCCTGGGGTTCGTCCAAAATTACCAGTATTGTGTATTGTGGTGCAGTCGCGGGGAATATTCCTGCAAACGCTGTCAAATTGCGCCGACGGTCAACCCGACCATGCGCATCATATTTAACCGCAGTCGCCGTCTTTCCGCCAATTTGAATTCCGGCTACGCGTGCCTGTTTGCCACTGGTTTCTTCGGAAATACGCAACATTATCGGACGCAAACGCGCAGAAATATCGTCCGACAGAACGCGCGTGCCACGCACCGCACCCACATCGCGCTTTTGCAATGTTGGATAAATATATATTCCCCCATTTGTCATTGCGTTGACCGCCAACAACAGGTGCATTGGCGTAACCGATATACCATGCCCATATGACATTGTTGCACGTTCAACCGGGCCCCACTTTGCCGGCATAATTGGACGCTCTGTTTTGCCAAATTCCAATTCCAACGGCGCGTCAAAATGCAGGCGATGGAAAAATTCGCGTTGCGTGCCATCTGGTAAATCCAATGCAATTTGCGCACTGCCCACGTTGCACGAATGTAACATGATTTCCTCTATGGTTAAATATGGACGCGGTGGCTTAAAACTGGATACGTCCGAAATACGTGCGGCCGTGCGACCGAATTTATCCTGAATCTTAAACGGTTCTTTGACATAGTATTCCTTGTGAATACCGTTTTCCATTGCCATGGCGGTATTGAATATCTTGAATATAGACCCCATTTCATAAACGCCACGCAATGGTTTAAACAAACGGTTGGATGCCGAATCCAAACTGCGATTTTCAGGATCAAAGTCCGGCAACGATACCATCGCCAACATTTCGCCTGTTCGCGAATTCATCAACATCCCCATCGCGGCCTTGGCCTGGTATTTCTGCATCGCCATGGATAACTGTTCGTAAAACACTGATTGAATTCGCGCATCCAACGACAGACGCAACGGCGCAACATTTTCACGCAAATAATCATCATATATGCGTTCGGCCCCCTCTAAGCCTTGGCCATCATTACCAACAAATCCAACAACGTGTGAAAACAATCTGCGCTTTGGATAACGACGTGTTTGCACAGGTTCCACGTCCAATCCCGCCAAGTGTGCCGTCGTTACCATATTGCGTTGATTATCACTGGCATACTTCTTTATATATATAAACTTGCGCGACGAGCCAACTAATTGCAACGCATCGGATACGCTGTATTCATACGGTAAAGCCTGATGTATTAAGTTAGCAACTTTTTCTTTATCCTGGTCACGCACCTGGGGCGGCCGCAACGTAATATGTCCAGACATAATATTTTTGGCCAATATATCACCATTACGGTCAATTATATCCGCACGCGACACGTTCCAATTTCCGTCCGCCCCAGCCAAGCGCGACCGATCGGTTCCCTGGATTCCCAGATACAGCGTCCGCACCGCAAACAAAACAAAAAAGAATATAAACAGGCCATAAATCCAGCGCAAACGACGTTGCGCCAGTCTGTCACCAGAATTTTCTATGAAACCGTGCTTGAAAACATCATTACCCACTTCGAACATTTATAATGTATCCCCCACCACACGCATTGGCACAGCATCAATTGATACACTTTTATGGAAACTGATAACTTCTGCATTTGGGGTAACGCTGACCACCAGATTACGTAATATTTCAGGTCGAACATACGATGCAAAATTCGCCTGGCGCGCGGCAATCGTCTGTTGTGTTTGGACAATTTCTGCACGCACGCGGTCACGCGCACGATTCTGGGTTCGATAGCATACCTGTAACGCCGTGGTCAGCACAAATATCGCACCCAACGACCACATCCCGATTTGAAACATTCTCTCGTCTTCATTCATGAATAAATGCCCCGCTGCCTGTTATTACACACAGTGTATCATAAATTTTGCAAAAAACTAATCATAGAATTTACGCCGTTCAATCGCCCCGCCCCCAGCGGTAAATTCAGGCTGGCAAATTCGAACGCCAAGTCCATTTGTTTTATTTCCGCCACACTTTTCCCGTCAACCATCGCGGTTATTATCGCAACAATTCCGCGAACAATCGCCGAATCTGCGCAGCCATAAAATCGATTCCCCACGCGACATATTTCGGCATGCGACGCGCACCCAACGATATCGCTGCATACGGCACCGTCCGGCACCGCTGGCGCATGCGCACCAATATCCATCACCATTTCCAGTTTATCCGCCGGCGCGTCCACCATATTTAATAAAGATTTTATTTCATCATATGTCATTATGCACTACCAACCCTGTTCTGTTAAATCCAGTTCCAGACGCGCTGTGTCCGACATGCGTGACAAATCCCACGCAGGTTCCCACACCAAATTGACGTGAACAGGCACGTCCACCACATTGGCAACCGCCGTGTGCACCTGGGCCAATAATTCTTCCATCATGGGGCATGTTGGACTGGTAAACGTCATATCGATATCAACCGAATCGGATTTTATATCAATATTATATACCAAACCCATATCCCAAATATTTACCGGGATTTCTGGGTCAAAGACCGTCTTTAACGCCGCAATAACATCATCACGAACAGACACCATGTTATTTCACCACACTGTTTATTATATCAACCGCCGTATGTGCATCGTCCATCGTGTTATATGAGCCGACCGATATACGCGCACTGCCCGGGACACCCAGTGCGCGATGTATCCACGACGCACACATGTTTCCAACGCGCAAGCACAATCCACGCGCCCCGACCAAGGCACCAAAATCCAACACATGCATATCATCAATCACAAATGACAACATCGCCGCGTCCGGCGTGGTCAAAATCTTTATCCGCGGATTTTTAGACAACGCGTTATACATATATTTTATCAATCTCACGTCAGGACGTGATTGTGTCAAACATTCAATCGCTGGGCGCAGTCCTGCAATCTGTGTCAGCGGCAGGGTTCCAGCCTCCCAACAATCAGGACTGGGCTGTAATGAAAAAGCGCCATCTGGGAAAACCCGGTTCACCATACCACCACCAAATTTATCTGGTGAAAAATGTGTCGGATTTTTTATATACATTATTCCCAAACCTGTGTCCGCACCAATTTTATGCGCCGACCAACAGACAAAATCTGCGTCCCATTTTTGCACTTTTATATTGTCATGCACAACATATTGCGCCGCGTCAACTACCGTTATAACGTTTGGATTTTTTTGACGCGCCGCACGCACAATCGCGTTTACATCTTGGGGCTGGCCCAACACATTTGACATTGCAGTTATAACCAGAACATCAACATTTGGAATTTGCCGTACATCAATATCAAAATTTGCACTCAACGTGCATTCTATAATCTCTGCCCCAGTAGCCATCCAGGGCAGACGTGCACTGTGATGGTCCAACGCCGATACCCCAACGCGCGTTTCGCGCGATGCGCCAACGATTCGCACAATCCGATTTAATCCATCTGTTGCGCCCGATGTAAAAACAATCTGATGCGGTGCAGCCCCCATAAAATCTGCGACACACTGGCGAACATCGCCAACCATTTTATCCGCTGCCATGGCACGTGCACAAATTCCACGACCTGCATTTGCATATGCGTCACGTAAAAACGTTGTTTGTGCGTCAATAACCGACGCCGGTTTTAACGCCGACGCAGCCGCATCTAAGTATATGATTTTATTCATTTTATATGTTTTCTCTTGCATTTCTTACTGATTATAATACACTTGCCCAAAATATCAATAGCAGAAGGAGAAAAAGATGGCATTGGAACACGCAAACGATACTAATTTTGACACAACCGTCGCCAGTGGCATTACATTGGTTGATTTCTGGGCATCATGGTGTGGGCCATGTCGCATGTTCGGCCCTATATTCGAGGCGACATCAGACGAAATCCCAGATGTTAAATTCGTAAAATTCGAAATTGACGAGGCCAACCGTCGCACACCTGCAAAATATGGGATTCGCAGTATCCCCAGCGTGTTAGCATTTAAAAACGGTGAGTTAGTAGAGGCCAGAACCGGTCTGATGGACGAGGACACCCTGGTTCAATGGATAAAAGAATTAAAAGGCTAATAAAATGGCAGCAAAGAAAAATTACAAGACAATTGAATTACCGCCAAGATACACACCGAAAAAATCGGAACCGTATATGTGCCCCGAACAATTGGCGTATTTTTACCGCCTGTTGATGACCCAGAAAGATGAAATTATTCATGAAAGCGATTCGGTTCTGAGTGCAGTGCGATTGGCCGAAAAAACCGAAGCAGCCGGTGTTGGCGATGATTCTGATAACGCAACATACGAACAAGATATTACGATGAATCTGCGTATGTCAGAACGTGACAACAATTTGTTGAAAAAGATAAACGCCGCATTGGATCGTATTGAAAACGGCACATACGGATACAGCGTTGTATCTGGCGATGAAATCGGCCTGAACCGAATGATGGCGCGTCCCTTGGCGACGATGACAATCGAAGAACAAGAAGAATACGAACAACGCAATCCATAAAATGCGTAAAAATAAAAACCGTGCGTTTCGCACGGTTTAATTTTATTTTTTAGCCGCCGATTTTTTTGCAGGCTTTTTCGCAACAGACTTCTTGGTTGCGGTCTTAGCCGATTTTTTTGTGGTGACAACCGGCTTGACGTCTTTTTTGTCATCAGGATTTGACTTCATCTCTTTCTTGAAGACGTTTATCCCGTCCGCCAGATTTTTCATCATACCCGGAATCTTTGCACTGCCGAATAAAATAACGACCAATACAACAATTACTAAAATTTCTGCCCAACCAAGTCTGCCAAACATATTTATCCCCTTTTATTTTGCAACATAGCAATCCAGACCATCAGATTTTGCATTACGACAAAATCCGTTTGCTTCGGCCGCGGTCGCGAACGCGATACGCAATCTGTAAATCGTTCCACCATTAACTTGAGCAGCCAAAATAACGAACTGTTTTCCTGCGAACAGATTCTGGTGACCACGCTGAATCTGGCGTTGCGCATTTTCCGCTAATGCACGGGTGCTGTATGAGCCAAACTGAACATACCACCCACCGTGCGTCGTGGCAACCTGCTGCTTTACAGTTTTTTTCGGCGCAGCCTTTTGCGCAGTTTTTTTTGCGGCCGGCTTTTTAGCCACTGGTTGTTTTGCCACAGGTTTATCTGGGTTAAATGTGACGGCCTTTCTATCTTCAACAACGCGAACAGGAACGCCCGCTGTTTCCTGGGTCGGGGCAACAACTGGTTTTGGTGCCGGGACGGGTGCTGGCGCGGGAACCACTGCTGCAACCGGTTCTGGCGTTGCATCTGCTGGCACTGGTGCCGGAGCTGGAACATCAATCGTATCCGCACCATCAACAACAACAGATGGCGCATCTAAATCAACATCTATCGATGACGAAGAATTTCCGCCAACCGTGCGAACAATAATATATGTCGCCAAAATGATGACAACAACCCCAATCCCCATCAATAACCACGGTTTTTTTGAACGTGGCGCGGCAAACGGCGCCGCATCTGGCAGTGTATCAACACCGTTTTCATCATCTAAATCCAATAAATCCAAATTGTTGTTATCTTCATTCATCTGGACACTCCTCCCCGTGGCTGAAAATTTCTATTTGTGAATATTATATCACAAAAAAAGCCAATTAACAAAGAATATATACCATTTTATTTTGGCATTTGACCAAAGTGTGGTGGAACAATCAGTTTATGATTTTCTGTGATAATTGGTTCACTTTCGCACGTCCGGGCACACGCCGACAATGCGATTGGCATTGCAACCACCGCCAATAACAAAATAATTT
>OQWM01000547.1_pt1 | contig 24156 bp, 20 predicted proteins | sample 1691531 | NCBI WGS metagenome assembly OQWM01 (sample SAMN03418257, study PRJEB22391) | human gut metagenome | biome: human-gut; feature: organic feature; material: feces | host: Homo sapiens | place: Tanzania | collected 2013-01
GTTGGAGTTGATGTTGTATTGGCGCGAGCCAATAGGCGGCGAAGATGATCAATCGCATGGAGATGCAAGGGATTGGGGAGGTGAGGCGTAGAAATTGCAGTTTTTGGAATGAAAGTAGGAAAAGGCGCGTTAAGAGACCTAAAGCGGTAAAAGATTGATTTTTGCGCGCGATAAAACTATTAGGTCTCGGCTTTTTGCGCAGTAGGCGCGAACATCGCAGGAATAAGGAGTAAGAGATGAAAAAGTGGTTGCTTTCGGGGCTTTTGGCATGTGGTATGACGTTCGGTTTTGCGGCGCAGGCGATGGCGGACATCGTCGTCGGGATCGTCGACATGAAGGGTGCGGTTGAGAAGACCGAGGCCAATGGCGTGCTCAAGAAGCTCAAAGATGAAACGGCGTCGCGCCAGGCCAAGCTCAAAGAGGGCGAGAAGAAGCTGATGGCGTTCCAGCAGGAGATTAAGGAGAGTGCGTCGGTTTTGAGCGAAGATAAATTGCGTGAGAAGGCGGCGCAGTACCAGCAGATGATGCTCGATTTGCAGAAGCAGATGCAGACGTATGAGCAGGAAATGCTCGAGATGAGCAATAAATTGCTTGGCGAAGTGCAGAAGAAGATGACGTCGATATCGTCGGATATTGCGAAAGAGCGCAAGATCGATTTGCTCATCGAGCGGACGGAAGGCGGCGTCGTGTACTTCCAATCGTCGTTTGACATTACCGACGAGCTCGTGAAGCGGTACAAAGCAGGTAAATAGTTTTGTCGTCGCGGTTTGAGTTGTGAAAGCCGTCGATTTTTGAGAAGCGCCCGTATTGTGATACGGGCGTTTTTTTGTAGAGATGGTGCGTCGCCCGGAGTGCTTCGCTTATCGATGCGATATAAAATGATATAAGCGCATCGTCATGAGTGCATGGGGCATGAGTGCATTGGCCATGATTCAGGGGCTGAGTGTGGGCTGGTGTGGGTGAGTATAGGTGTGGTTTGGCGATTGAGAGGGGCGTAGAGCTGGAATGGAAATGTGGAAAGGAGAAGGTATGAAGCGGTTGTTGTCGATTTCGGCTCTTGTCGTGCTGGTGGTGGTGGCGTCTTGCGATCGGAAGCCTGCCGAGGAACGCCCATCGGGGTTGAAAAATATGGCGCCGTTGCCGCTAAGCGAGCAGGTGATCGAGGGTCTCGATGTCGAGCCGAACGACAACTTTTTGCAGGCGGTGAACGTGTCGTTGACAGGGGATTCGATGCAGTGGCGCGGGAGTTTGTCGGGGGGGGATGTCGACGTGTGGCGCATCAAGGCGAAAGCTGGGACGGTGGCCAATATCCGCGTCATTGCCGAGGGCGATGTCGATATCATTGCTGACTATGCGGTGACGGATTCGGAGGCGGCGCGGCGCGTTTACGACGTCAATGGCTCGGGGGGCGATGAATTGCTCTACCAGATGCGGTTGACGCCGCAAGGCGGGTTTTTGACGGTGCGAGCGCGGAATGAGGGGGCGACCGAGGCGACGCCGTATCGGATTGCCATTGCGCGAGTCGAGTCGGGCGAAGAAAACGTCGTCGTGGAATCGGAACCAAATGATATTCGACAAGATGCAATAAATATCGTATCGGGTTCGGTCGTGCGAGGTGCGATGTATCCGACGGGCGATATAGATGTGTATCGATTGAATTTAATGCAGCCGTCTGTTATCGATTTTGAGATGCCCGATGGTGCGTTTGATTTGGCCATATACGATGGCGACGAAGTCGTTTGGCGGAGTTTGAGTCGTCAAGCACAGACGATTCGGACGGAGATGTTGTCGGGGCAAGGGAGGGCGTTATTCGTGCATTTGACGGCGCTCGAAGCGATAGTGTCGCCGGCAGAATATCGGTTTTCGGTCAACCGGCTGGCGAAGATTCCCGACGAGGTCGAGCCGAATGATACGGTCGAGCAAGCGCAGATGATTCAGAGTTCGGCTCAAAATCTCGAATTTTCTTTGAGCGATGTGAACGATGTCGATGTTTTTCGGATAATGTATCCGTCGCATGGGGTCTATCGTGTGCGATTGATCGGAGGCGATAATGGCGCGGCTAGGATCGTCGCGATAGGAGGCGATGGGGCGGATCGGAGCGATGTATTGGGCGATGGTACGAGGATTTGCGACGTGCGCGAGTCGGGGGCGTTGCTCGTTCGCGTATCGGGGCGCGATGTGGCGGGGACGACGTGGCCGTTGCCTTATCGCTTCGCGGCGGAGATGGAGCCAGGAGAGATGTTCGAAGTCGAGCCGAATTCGACGATCGAGACGGCGACGCCGTTGGCGCTCGGTGCGGCGATATCGGGTCATATCTTCCCGGTCGACGATGTCGATACTTATAGAATCGACATTGCGGGCGTTGAGGGGGATTCGACGCCCGTTGGGAAGTTGAGCATCGACCTCGACGCTGGGTATGGGGCACGTTTGACGCTCAAATTGTGGGATAGTGCGGGGTATGAGATTTCGCAAGTGGCGAGCAAACAGATAGCGCGGCCACTTCACATGGCGTTTGATGCGCCGGCAGGGGCTTATTATTTGTCGGTAACGGGGAGTGGCGACAATTGCGGCAAGCCGTATACGATACGGACGGGATTTGATGCGAAGCCAGGTGTTGCCGTGCCCGCGCCGAGTGCACCCAATGGCGATTTGGGCGTTCAGCCAGCCGTTCAAACACCGCCTAGTGCGCCAAATGGCGGAGAAGGAACAGGCGCGGCGCCGAATGCTGCTGTCGATGCCGATTTGGCTCAGATTTTGGAGGCTGCGGCAGCAGTCAAAGAACAGAAAGCGAACGAAGGGCAGGCCGCCGAAAGTGTGCCGCCGGCCGCCGACAATGTGCCGCAGGTCGACGAAGATGCGTTTTAGCCGATAGCCGCAGTTTTTGGGCACTGGGGGGGGGAGTGCCGTAGCGGCTAGAGTGCAAGAAGGCTAGAGAGTAAGAGCGATAGCCGTGATGCTTGCGATAGCGGCTAGAACGATGGCGAGTTTGCGTCGTTTCATGGGTTTGCGATCGATGAAACATCGCCTTCGTTCGGCGTATCCGAGCCATTCGGGGATTTGTGCAAAAGGCCACAAGATGGCGTTAGCGGCGAGTAGTGCGATGCAGAGCCATGAGACGGTTAGTGCAATGACGTGGGCTTGATCTTGATCTTGGGTTTGGGCGCGGAAAGCGATGATGGCAAAGCCTGCGAGCGCGATGGCGTAGAATACGACGTAGCGTGCGATCGAGAGGGGGTGTTTTTCGAGTCGTTTATCGGTGCGGATGCGATTGGCGTCGTAGTCGATAGATCGGATTGGGGCAGGCGAACTGCTGGCGATATGGGCGTTTTTGTCGGGGCTTTGTGGGGTGCGCGGCGCGACGACGGCGAGAATGACGACGGCAATGCCCGATAAAAAGCCTGCGATAGCAGGCGGGTAGTCGCCCACGACGACGCACGCCGCCCAAAGGGCTAGCGTGAGCCCCGTGAACAGGGCAAAAGCCAATCGTCGAAAGGTGCGGTTTTGCGCGGATTGGGTGAAGCAGAAGGCGACGATTGCCACGATGCCCATGCCAAACGAAATGACGGGATCGGCGATGAAATTGAATGATTGCGCCCAGAAATGCGAAGAACGTTCGATGGGGAGTGCTGAAGATGTGGCAGTTTGGCGCGCGAGCGCCGGAATTGTCGCAGCAAAGAGCCACGCGCAAGCGGTCGTATAGCGCACCACGGCGCGTAGCGTTATCATGGCAATATCGAACGAGGTGTGGGGGCTAGTTTGCGAATTGTTTTAATCGTTCGATGATGAGGTCGAGTGCGATGAGGTTATCGCCACCTTCGGGAATGATGACATCGGCGTATCGTTTCGATGGCTCGACGAATTCCAAGTGCATGGGGCGCACGGTTTTATAGTATTGTTTTCGGATCGAGTTGAAATCGCGTCCGCGTTCGCGCATATCGCGTCGGATGCGTCGGAAGACGCGGATATCGGCGTCGGTATCGACGAAGATTTTGATGTCGAGCATGTCGCGGAGTGGCTCGAAACAGAAGAGCAAGATGCCTTCGACGACGATGACGGGAACGGGATCGATGTGAACGGTATCGTTGAGGAGGCGAGAGTGTGTTTTGAAGTCGTAGAGAGGGACGTCGATGGGTTGACCGCTTTTGAGCCGTTTGAGGTGATCGACGAGTAATTCGCTTTCGAGACTGGCTGGGTGGTCGAAATTGACTTCTTCGCGTTCTTTGAGCGGTAGGTAAGAGAGATCGCGGTAATACCAGTCAAATTGAATGAGGGTGCTTGCTGCGCCGAGTCCTTCGCGGATTTTTCGCGCCAAAGTCGTTTTTCCAGACCCAGTTCCTCCGGCAATGCCGACAATCTTAGGTATCATAGTGTTAAAATCCTCGAGATTATGAATGAATTCGCACACGGAACGTGCGAGGGAGACGATGAAAAAAAGAGGTTAAAAAAAAAGAGGTTAAAAAAAAGCGCGGCAAAGAACATTGTCGCGCTTGGGAATGAGTTGTTATTTGCCAGAATCCGTTTCATTTTGTTTGTGGCAACGGATTTGGTATTTTGCTTCTTCGCCCTTGAGTTCGATCGTGCTCAAGAGATGGCACTGGTATTCGTCGCAGTCTGATCGACCGTTTTTGTCGTTATCTTCGCCATCGGAGCAAGCCTCGAATTCTGCGGCGAGTTGCGCGAGTCGCGCGGCGGCCGGCAACTTGTCGAAGTTAGCTGGGCGTGGAGGCGGTTCTTTTGTGGCGTCTTTGCAGTGCTCGAATCCTTTGCACCCCGGTTCATCGCAGTCGGTGAGACCGTTCCAATCGTTGTCGATGCCATCGGAGCACAGATCTTCGGTGTCTTCGGATTGCTGGGCTTTAACGCCAGATTTATCGAAGAACTCCTTCGCTGCTTTGTATTCCGGGGATTCTGTGTTTGATGACGATTTGCCTTGGACGATCAGGCAATACTCTTTGACAGCACCGATGGCGCTTTTACTACAGTTGAAGTCGCCGCAGTCGGTGTAATCGTTACAATCGTTGTCTTTACCATCGGCGCAAGATTCGAGTGCTTCTTTGATGCATTCTTGGCTCGTTTTGTCTTCTGCAGAGCAATCGCCCTCTTTGCTTATCGTACCAGGGCATTTGATTTTTTTGCAATAATCGATGACGGCAGCAACAGGGCTATTTTTCTTACACGCATAGTCGTCACAGTCTTTGTGACCATTGCAGTCGTTATCGATGCCGTCGGAGCACGAGGCGATTGCCTCTTCAATGCAGGCTTGGCTTGTTTTGTCAGAGTCCGAGCAATCGCCCTCTTTGCCTTGTGCGACGCAACAGACAGCCGTATTTTTGCAACTGTTGTCTTCGCAATCGATAAAGCCATTTCCGTTGTTGTCTTTACCATCGGAGCAGGTATAGATGTTATTCTCTTCCGTTGCGCAAACCGTTTCGGCAGGTCCGAGCGTGCCATCTAATCTCTTTGTTTGGCAACCAGGGTCTTCGCAATCGACGAGACCGTTACCGTCGTTATCGATGCCATCGGAACACGCCATAATCGTGTTTTCGTATACAGTATTTATGGTTTCGGATTCGCCATCGAGGCGACACCCAGTCATTGCCAGAGCAATGGCGGCAAAGGCAATAGAACCTACGAATAAATTCTTCATGAAACAACCCTCATCGTGATTCAGGATAATCGAAGCACATAGCACTTCGACGTGCGTGGCTCAATTCGACAAAGCGCTCTCTAAATAATCCCATCGATAAAGACAAGCAATATTTGTTTCAATTCGGAAAAAGGGCACGTATATGGGTGTTATCGATTTATCGGGAGACTTTTGGCAGCGAGACGCTCGACCATGAGATTTGTGCTTTATCGCCGATGATTTCGCAAGGGTCGAGTCGCATTTGCAATTGTTTTGTTTTGTCGTCGTTGGCGATGGGCACGAGGGCTTGAATGTGGAAGATGTGGGAGGCGAGGTTTTCGAGTTCAGCGATGATATCGACGGATTTTTCGCGCGTGACGCAACTGTCGCGGTATCGTTGTTCGAGGGCTTCGCGATCGGATGTCCATGTTTTATTTCGCAGAGCCGAGGTGAAGACGTCGATCGTATGCGGATTTGGGGCATAGAAAGCGACGACGCTTTTGTCGGCATCGTTGGAGACCGATAAGATCCGCAAAGTATCGGCATCGGGGGAGATATGGGTCATGAGCGCTTCGAGTGCGACTTGGCCATTGGGTGAACACGTCGTCGAGAAATAGATTCGCAGATTGCATTCGCCTTTGCGAACATAGGTGAGGACGTCGCGTGGTAGCGATTCGAAGTCGATGATGATGGCGCCGCGTTGTTGCCATTCGTAGAGCGTTTTTTTGCTCCAATTCGAACGTGTGAAAGTTTGGTTGGTGAGTCGGAGAGAGGCGACGCGGGCGGGTTGAATATCGGCGGGTACGAGAGCGCCCGAGATATTGGCGAAGTAGAGGTCGGCGCCGGTGAGTATGGCTTGATCGAGGTTGGCGAAGCTGAGATTGGCGCCGCGCAAGTTTGCGCCGGTGAGGTTGGCTTGTTCGAGGTCGGCGGCTTCGAGCTTGCACCAGCTCATTTGTGCCCAATTGAGCCGAGTATCGGTCATATTTGCCCACGAACAGCTGGCTCCAGTAAGGACGCAATTCATCATGGCGGCGCCCGAAAAATCGACGCATTCGAGATTTGCCGATTCCATGCGAGCGGCAGTGGCGTTGATGTCGATCATGATGGCGCCGAGGCAGTCGGCGTCGTCGAGGCGTGAGCGCAACATGAGTGCGTGAGTGAAATTGGTCGCTCGCGCGAGCGATTTGCGCAAATCGATGCCGACGAGGTCGGTGTTGGTGAAGTCGGCTCGGGATATGTCGGCTTTGGAAAGGTTGGCGCGCGAGAGCGATGCTTGCGATAGTTTGGCTTCGGTCAAAATCGACGATTTCATGCTCGCCGAACGGAGATTGGCTCCGACGAGACTCGCTCGCGAGAGATCGATGTCGTCGAGGATGCAATTCGACAAATCGATGCCGTCGAGTTGCCATCCGCAAAACTCCCTGTTCCCTTCCTCGTAAGATTTTAAGAGCATAGCGCGTTTGTCTTGCATTACTGCTCCCGTATCTGCGCAATTCATCGTGTTTCTCCAAGTGCTCTTTGCACCTGTATCGTATTGAAAGGCTAATTCTAGCATCGATATATATGTAGGTCAAAAACTAAAACCGACTTAAGACACAATGTGTGTGTGAATATGATACGCCGGCTTAGTTCCGCGAAAATGTGAGCGGTGTGCTACGCACACCTACATTGCACCTTATAGTCTAACCCATTTGAAAAGGCAACGTCTCTTTTATTTTTCGCTCGGAGAATTCTCTTCGCATTTTTAGGCAAAGCAGATTAAATTCTGGCGGTTGCACGAGCCTCGATTGCTTTCATATCGATGGTGGAGCACGGGGGTAAAGTACGGGGCACGAAGAGAAATTTGAGGCTTGTTTGAGTTATCGATATGACCAAAGTGATCGAATACGGCATAGTGCTCGGTTTATGTATGGGCGCGTTGGCGTCGATGGGATGTGAGGAGGTGCCCGAGCGTCGAGTTTCGCATTTCGATTTGGCAGAAGACGCCTATCGAAGTGGGCAATACGAGTTGGCGCATCAACATTACGGCGTGTTTTTGCGCCAAAACCCCGATCCGCAGTTGGCGCGATTGGCCGAACGCCGCATATTGTCGATAGAACGCGAGATCGAATGCGTTTTAGGCAAGAAAAATGGTCCGCGTCCGGCATACGTACAGCGAACCGATGACGGCGAAAACGTGCCGACGCAATATCCGCGGGTTCTCAATCGGGCTGGGCGGGCACAAATGCGCGAGTAATGGGGGAGCCGGGCGCATGCGATTTGGCGTGATGAATGATGGTGTACCCGAGAGGGGGAAATTTGAGTAACGCATTAAATATTCTTCGAAGAAAGGTGCCGATGAAGGTAATTTTATCTTATTTCATCGGTTTAATTCTGATTTTTATTCTATCGTCGTTTATGGTTATCGATTTATCGTCGATAACGCCCGAGCATCCCGGTGGATCGATGCTCGAAGTTGCGTTTTGGTTGACGTCGATGGCATCGGCTTTTTTGACGTTTATCATCACCGATGTTTTGTTTCGCAGTCGCGAATCTCGGTTATTGTCGTCGTTTCCCGTAGCCCCATTGCGTTTATTCGATTTTCAGATGGGTCGAGTTTTTCGAGCGATTGGTGCAGTTTCGGGCGTTTATATGGCGTTTTGGGGAGCGCATTTGCTCGAGAATCCGAGCGTTTTTGCCCCAGTGATGGCGATATTCCCGATAGGGCTAGGCGTGTGTGGTATCGTGTCGGCGGCGATAACGATGTATGTGGGGAATCAGGTGTCGCAATCGACCGAGGTATCGGGATCGCAAGCGATGGCATTTAGCACGGCGCCGGCGATTGCCTTGGCTGTATCGCTCATGCTCAACCTCATGCTCAAGCTGTTGGCGGAGGCATTGCTCAAGCCCAATTATGCCAATGCCGCGATAACGGCGCTTGGGATCGTCGGCATGGTGACGGTCGTGGCTTGGATCTATGCTCGCTATATGTTTAAACGCCGATACTACGCCGTTTATGCATCGTTTTGCGATATCGATAGCATCGTCATCAATGGCGATTATGCTTTTTTAGACGGCAAATGTGCCGAGAAGATGCTCAAAGCCCCGCTCGCTGGGGCACTTCGATTGGGATGGGTGGAGCAATATCGCCGGCGCCATGGCATGGCAAATCTCCTCGTCGTGACATTTGCCCTGATCATGGGGATTTATTTGTCGCAGGTGCCTGCGTCGTTGGAGCAGCTGTGTTTGCCGTGTATTGCGCCCGTCGTGATATTGCTCTTTTCGAAGCCGTGGGTTTCGTTGCTCGAACCAGCGCTCTATAGCGGTGCATTCGATGCGTTTGCTATTCCTGAGTCGACGTGTGCCAAATCGCGCGTGATGGCGTGTTTGCAAATCATGGCTATGCCGTGTTTTGCATTGGGCGCGGCAGTCGCCGTTCCGTTTGGCATGCAGATGGGGTTTGCGGGCGGTTGCTGGATGTTTGCGATGTGCGTTGGATTATCGGCAGTGATGGGGTTGGGGATGAGCTTATTATCGCAGAAAATTCGCAATTATTCGACGATGATGAAATTGAATTACGGATTAGCAGGGATATTTTTAATTTTCGTCGTTTTGTAGATGGCGAACGTGTAGCAAGCGATGGGTTAAAGTGGAAAGAGTGTTCGGGAATTGTAGAAGGGTGTTCGAGACTGTAGAAATCGAGATAAGCGAGAAGACGAAGGTAATTGGCTATGGAAATACAATCATCGGATAAAGTGATCGACGTTTTATCGATCGACAAGATGGTGAAATCGTTTGGGAAGAAGCGCGCCGTCGACGAATTGTCGATGAAGATAGGCGCCGGAGAGGCGGTGGCATTTATTGGTCAGAACGGCGCGGGGAAATCGACGACGATGCGCGCGATTGCGGGATTGACGAAGATCGATAGCGGTTCGGTGTCGATTATGGGGCAAGATGTCGCCACGAATCCGATCGAGGCTCGCAAGCATCTTGGTTACGTTTCGCAAGACCTCGCTTTGTATCAATACCTCACGTGTGAAGAGTTTTTGACTTTAGCCGGTCGGATTCGCGAGGTTGCCCCCGATGAGATGGCATCATCGATCGAGTTTTTGCTCGATCTCTGCGATCTCAAAGACGTTCGTCATCGCATGATTCGCGAGTATTCTGGCGGTATGGCTCGAAAAATGGCCATGGCAGGGGCGTTGATAGGGAATCCGAAGCTCGTCGTGCTCGATGAGTCTTTTGTCGGGCTGGATCCGGAGAGCACGTTTAAGATAGGGAATTATCTTCGAACTTATGTTGAGTCGGGCAGATCGATATTGATGTCGAGCCATATATTGGAAATGTTGCACGGTCTTTGTACGCGCTTTTTTATCCTCCACCATGGAAAATGCGTTGCCGACGTATCGCGCAGCGAGATCGATGAAATATGCCAGAGCGAAGAAACGCCCAATATGACGGCTTACTATTTGAAGATGACGGGACAATCGGCGTTAATCGAGGCGTTTCGGCAGCGCAAGTCGCAGGCACTTTGTGGGCAAGTCGAATAGGGTGAACAGAGGGGCATCGATGCGGAGCAATATCGTGGTGATCGCCTTGTTGGCGAGTGTTTGCGCGCAGTTTGGTTGCGCAAGCGAATCGAATCAGATGGTCGTGCCGACGTATAAGACGGTGTTTTCGCAGATGCCCGAGGCGCAAGAGAAGTCGCGAACGGCGTTATTGAGCGCGTATCCGGAGTTGACGCCCGATCAGATCGAGGCGATTTATTCGGTGCCGCGGGCCGTATTCGTGACCGAAGCGGCACGGCACCGGACTTATGACGATTTGGCATTGCCGATTGGGAGTGGGCAAATGACGCTCAAGCTGTCGGATATCGCCTTTTTATTGACGCGTATTCCCATGCGTCCGACGGCGAATGTCTTGGAAATCGGCACGGGAACGGGGTATTTTTCGGCAGTATTGAGCCGTCTCGTCGCCAAAGTCTATACGGTCGAATGGGTAGAGTATTTGTCGGAAATCGCTCGGCAATGGATTGATCGATTGAACATTGCAAATGTTAGCATACGCACGGGCGATGGAATTGTGGGATGGGAACGACATGCCCCCTACGATGCCATATTGGTGACGGCGAGTTTGAAAGGCATACCCAAGGCGTATTTCGATCAGCTCAAGCCAGAAGGGTATTTGGCAATCGCCACTATCGAAGACGTCAACTTGACACAATGGCATGTTTACCAAAAAAAGGGCGATGAACTCGTCGAAATTGCTACGAAGAATACGCCTGTTTCGGCGATGGTCGTCGTCGATGAGAACGTCGAATATTTCGATCTCGAGTCAATGGAGAAATAAAATTCGGCGAATTCTTTGTTTTGGTGTAGGCTTTGGTAATACATTTTTGCATCGCTCAAGGCCTCGCTTTGGAGTGTATTTTTTGGAGTAATGATAACGAGATAGGAGCTCGAATTTATGGATAAAATGCGTTTTAACAATCAATTGCTCAGTTTCCGCAGGACGAAGATCGTGGCGACTCAGGGTCCGGCGACGTCGACGCCCGAAGTACTTGATGCGATGATTGCGGCGGGCGTCGACGTCTTTCGTCTCAATTTTTCGCATGGAACGCACGAATCGCATGCGGAGAGTTATCGCCGTATTCGCGAGGCGATAGCGCGTAGCGGTCGCAATGTGGCGATTTTGGGCGATTTGTGTGGTCCAAAGATTCGCGTGGGTCACTTCGAAAATGGGTCGATCGAAATCGCCGAAGGAACGCAAGTGACGTTGACGGTGCGCAAAGTTCAAGGACATGAAGGGCTCATTCCGAGTGAATACGAGGGTCTTGCTCGCGATGTCAAACCGGGGGATTCGATACTCATGGCCGATGGAACGCGCGAATTGCGCGTCGATAGCGTCGATGGAACCGAAATCGTCTGCACAGTCGTTCGCGGTGGTGTTATCTCGGATCGCAAGGGGATAAACTTGCCAAACGTCGAAATTTCGACGCCATCGTTTACCGAAAAGGATAGGGAAGATTGCATTTTAGCATGCAAATTGGGCGTCGATTACATTGCGATATCGTTTGTGCGCACGGCCGAAGAAGTGCTCGAAGTCAAGGAATTTATACGGGCGCAGGGCGTCGATATACCGGTGATGTCGAAGATCGAAAAGCCCGAGGCGATTAAGAATATCGAGGCGATTATCGAGGCCTCTGATGCAATAATGATTGCGCGTGGCGATTTGGGCGTCGAGATGCCCGAAGAAGAAATTCCGCTCATTCAGCGCGAGCTCACGCGAATGGCGATCGATGCCAATAAACCGGTCGTGGTGGCGACGCAGATGCTCGAATCGATGATTAGCTCGGGCATGCCGACGCGAGCCGAGGTCACCGATGTCGCTTGGGCGGCCATGGCAGGTGCCGATGCAGTCATGCTTTCGGGCGAGACGTCGGTTGGAAAATACCCCGTCGAAGCCGTCAAAATGATGAATAAAATTGTGCGCATGATCGAGGGGTATCAGTCGCATTCCGATCGCTTTTTGTCGCTCGTGGCGCACGATCATTTGGCCGACAGCGAGTCGAATATGGATAGCCAGATACTCGAGGGGTTGACGCGATCGGCGTCGAAGATGGCTCGCGAACTCAATGCTAAGGCGATTGCCGTTTGTGCGAAGACGGGGACGACGGCTCGGATGATTTCTGCCGAGCGCCCGCCTGCACCGATTATCGCCATGAGTACGGATCGGCGCATTTGCTCGCGAATGGGGCTTTATTGGGGCGTTTTGCCCGTCGTCGTCGAAGAAGACGTGATCAAGAAGCCGTGGAATTTCGTGCCCGATATTTTGAAAGATACGGGCATATACGATAGCCCGACAGATGCGGGTCGCTATGTATTGCTCGTGACGCTACGCGATTATGCGATGGCGTTGACGCCGTCGCTGAAGATCCTCGTCGATTAATAGATTAGGGGCTTGTGGGATGGCGAGGGAAACGCGCACTATGAATCAGAAGGCTCAATCGTTTGAGGGCACGACGCTGGCATTACAGCACTATTACGATATCGTCGGTGTATCGCGTCGGCTTCCGTTGATAACGGTTTATCGAGCCGATGAACAACCGTTTGGCCACCAGATGGCGGTGTGGATGACCGAATATCGCGCTATTGTGCCCGAGTCGACGGCGAAGCGCCTCGATCAGGCGCTATTGCTCAATCGGCAAATCGAATCGCCAGCCATATTGCGTTGCCTGGACTATGGCACGACCGAAGGTCAGCACTTTCTCGTCACCGATGCGTTTAGCGCCATTACGCTCAAGGCTTGGTTGACGGCAAACGGCCCGGCGGCGCCTTGGCAGGCTTTGCGCCTGCTCGATCAGCTCGCCGGCGTCGTGACGACGGCGCATAGAGCTGGGTTTCGCAAACTTTGTCTCGATGCGAACCAGATATTTTTGACCGATACGGATCGATTTACGATTGCATTAGGGCCGCTTGGGATAGGTCTGACGCGTCGGGAAATACAATCGCTCGAGGGTGTGATGGTGACGCCCGATTTGGCGCGTCATATTCCGCCATGGGCGTATGCCGATGTGATTCAGAGCGATGAATCGGAGGCGAGTGAATCGACCGATTCGATGCCGGCACAAGGGGCAGAAACGGCAACGGAGCCAGACCAATCGTCGGCGACGTTGAGCCATTTGGCAAGCGATAGCGCCGCGGATTGCGATGGCATTCAAGATATCGGGGCGTGTGCCGATGTCGAGAGCGATGCGCCTGAGGGCATGTGCGAAGACGTCTACGACGTGGCGGCGATTATCTACGAAGCGTTGTGCGCGGCGCATCCGTATTTTGGCGAAGATTCGGATTTGGCGACGGTTGCGCTCGATTTATCGCAAGCTAGCCCGATTGAAATCGGGCGAAGAGTCGATATTGCTCCGGCCATTTCGGACACGGTGATGCGGTATCTCAATGCGCCGCGCCAAGATAGTGTAGCGGAATTCCTGGCCGATTTTGCCGCAGCATGCGATGCGGAATCGCGCGAGAATGCACGGATTGCCGAAAAAGCTTGGCTTGCACCGCGCCAGCTCAAAGCTCCCGAAAAGCGACAGAAAAAGCTCAAACTCAAATCGAAGTGGTCGGTTCACATCTTTTTTGCCATCATTGCGGCGTCGTTTGCGATTGCCATCTTTGCGACGTATCACATCGCTCGCGTCTATCGTCCCATCGATTTGTTTGCCATTCCCGAAATCGTGCCACAAGTCCAAGATGGCGTCGATATCTTGTTTACGTCGGCAGGGCAGGGCAAGACGACGCTCTATTTGACGTCGTTGGCCGATGGATCGCTGTTGAAATTGGGCGATTTGCCATACGTGTATCGGAATCAGCCCAAAGGCGCCAAGCTCGATTTCGTCGTGACGGCCGATAATGGCAAATCGACGCAAATCCCAGTTGTCGTCAAGTCGGATGCCGATTTTATGGTCGTCCAAGTGCCCGTGAATTAGGGATCGCCATAAATTCGCGCCCTACGGGCGCCACGGTGCCGTATGCCCAGAGGCATAGGCACCGAAAACGCAAAAAAATGCCACTATTGGATCGAGATGTGATAAGGGCTAGACTGTTGGAGTCGCCGAAAGTCGGTGACCGTTGGCAGTGGGGATGAAGATGGACACCAATACGAAGCTCGAAGGATTGAAGCAGTTCCGCGAAACGATGGCGGATAAGAACGATTTTGAATTGCTTGGCGTCGAGGAGAGTGCCGACGATGCGGCCGTTCGGAGTGCGTATTTTGGGCTCATCAAGTTGTATGGGGCGGATTTTTTTCATCACGTGGTCGATGCGGAGTCGCGCGAGGCGATCGATGACGTGAATCGGCGGTTGCGAGCGGCGTACGATAACATCGGGAAAGAGGCGAAGCGCAAGCTGTATATCGAGCGTTTGCATGGCGGGGGTGCGTTTGAGGCCGATGCGCATATCGACATTGCCGATGTGTTTGAGTGTGAGCAGGCGTTGTCGCAGGCGCGCGCATTGATGGAACGCGGAGAATTCGCGATTGCGTTGCAGAAATTGGAGAAAGCACAGAAACTCGACAAAAAATCGATGGAAATTCGGGCGCGACTCGCTTATGTGCATTTTATGTTGATGGATGTCGACGCTTCGGGGCGGCGAAAACGGATCGAAGTCGAGGAGATTCGCAGCGTCATCGAAGAGGCGGCCAAGGTGATGGAATATGCCGATTTTTTGCACGTCTATTTGGGCGACATCGAGAAACTCGAGGGCGACAACGACAAGGCATTGGCGTGCTACAAAGAGGCATTGAAGATAAACGCCGAGAATTTGCAGGCGCAACGCGAAGTTCGACTGATGGAAGAGCGCGCGCAGAAAGCGAAAGAGGCTTCTGAGAAACCGAAATCGTTTTTTGAAAAGATCAAGGCGTTGTTGACGAAGCCGCTCTAGGGGGCGATATATTTGTTCTAGAGTTGGCTGTTTTGAGCAGGTGTTTGGGCATTCTGGGACGGTGAGGCATGAGGGATTTTGGGGCTTAGGTGGGGAGCCCGGTTGGGGCAGGTGTTTGGGGTGGTATTTCGCAGGATTATGTCTTTGAGGCGTTTTGGCGCCGATGGATTTTGCACGAAGTAGAGAGGTCGAATTGTCGGATTATTCTGACAGCAGTCTCAACGTGCGGTTTGAATCGCACGACGAAGAGCCATATTACCCGGAGGCGACGGAATCGGCGGCGATTAAGGAATTGTCGTTTCAGTTGGTCGTTACGCGTGCGATGTTGCAGACCGTCGAACTCGACCGGATTTTGTACATCATTTTGTCGGGGATAACGCACGGCGATGGCTTGAACTTCAACCGCGCCATTTTGTTTTTGGCGTGGGATAGGCGCAATGAATTGCGCGTATCGCGCAGTGCGGGGCCTGGGAGTGGCGAAGAGGCGCATCGCATTTGGGAGGGGATAAAAGCCGAGAAGCTCAATTTGCAGACGCTTTTGAACCGATATAGCCAAAATTCGACACAGCCGCAGCATTTGTCGGGGCAGTTGTTTGGGTTTTCGTTCAAGATCGACGAGGCGCATGCGATGGAGTCGATGAATGCCATGCATTACGAGCTCGTCGACATCATATCGCATTGCGTTGCGACGCGTTTGCCGTTCTTTATCAATGGTGTCGAGGCGTCGTATCACGATTGGGTGACGGGGCGGTTTTTGACTTTCCGCAATTTCGCTTGCGTTCCCATCATGCTCAAAGACGAGGTCTTTGGCGTCATACTCACCGATAACTATTATAATCAGCGCATCATCAATGCCGAAGAAATGCGCGGTTTGAGCGGCGTCGCCAATCTGGCCTCGATTGCGCTTGAGCGTGCCTTGCTCTATAAGCGGCTCAAGGAAATGGCGCAACTCGACGGGCTCACGGGCGTATTCAACCGTCGCTATTATGAGAAGTATTTGCACGGGGAGTTTATCCGTTCGAAGCGATTGCAACGGGCGTTGGCGATGATCGTGTTCGACATCGACTTTTTTAAGCGATGTAACGACGTATATGGCCACGAGTGTGGCGACAAGGTTTTGCGGCAGTTTGCGCAGCTTTTGCGAGAGAATACGCGCGAGGGCGATATGGTGGCGCGGTATGGTGGCGAGGAATTCGTCGTGCTTTTGACGGGAGAGACGACGTCTGAGGGGGCGGTTCGAGCGGCCGAAAAGTTGCGCCAGCGCGTCGAGCAGACGGCGTTTGCCGATTTTGAACCGGGCGAGGTGACGGTGAGCGCGGGCGTCGGAATCGTTGCCCCGAGCGATGATTTTGAACAGCTGTTCCATCGTGCCGATACGGCGTTATACGACGCCAAGCGAAGTGGGCGGAATCGCGTTTGCCTCTTCCAAGACGATGTTTCGTCGCTCGATTAGTGGCATTCTGGTGCGTGCGCGTGAACTCTCGTGCCGATACGGCGTTATACGACGCCAAGCGAAGAGGGCGAAATCGCGTTTGCCTTTTCCAAGACGATGTTTCGTTGCTCGATGAGTGGCATTCTGGTGCGCACGCGTGAACTCTAAAAAGCATCTGTGAATAAAGTCGGCGGTTTTGCGTTTATACGCCTCGATCCGCGCGCGGATTTGTCGAAATATTATCGAAATGTCGTGGAATATTTCGCCGTTGCGTGAGGTTACAATCGCGGTATGTGAAAGATTTCGTTACGCCCACACAGGCACACATGCCGATTTGGCGATTGAAATGATCGCCAAAATATCTTACACATCACCGATCGGGGGATGAAGATAACGGAGATACAGATATGCGTATGTCAATTCGTAAGATATGCCTTTTAGGCATGGTTTTTTTACTTTCCTTGGCTAGTGTTTCTTGTTCCAAAAAAGAAGAAGAGAAGTCGGGTGCGATGAGCGACCAAGTGAGCGAAGTGGCGGTCGAGACCGAAACCGTTCGCCAATTGGGCTTTACGCGCGAGCGCACTTATGTCGGCAACGTTTCGGCGGCGAAGCAGGTCAAAGTCATTCCGTTGGCATCGGAACGCATTTTGAAGTTCCCTTGGGAGAATGGCGATTACGTTCAGAAGGGGCAGATGATTGCCGAGATTCGCAACGAAGTGAGCCGTAAAGGTCTCGATGCGATAGGCGCCCAGATCAAGAGCGTCGATGCCCAGCTCAAAGCCGCTGAGCGCGAACTCAAGCGCGTTCAGAGCATGTATGAATCGAACATCGTGAGTCGCCAGAACTACGATAAAGCCCAAGATGCCGTCGTGACGTTGATGGCTTCGAAGCAGCAACTTTTGGCGACGCAAGAGCAGTCGAAACTCGGGCTCGATTATGCTCGCGTTGTGGCGCCGATCGATGGCGTCATTAGCCAGAAGACGTCGGAAGTCGGCGATATCGCTTCTTCGGCAATGGCTTTGTGCGTACTCCTCGATATGGCGACGCTCAAAGTCACGCTCAACATTACCGAAGAAGACGTTCCCTATCTCAAACTCGGCCAAGACGTCCGTTTGCGTTTCGATGCGTATCCGGGTGAAGTCACAACGGCGAAGATTACGCGTATCATGCCCTATGTCAATTCGACATCGCGCACGAATACAGTCGAAGCCGAATTTGCCAATGTCAAAAACGGCGAAACGGGTTTGTATCGCTTCAAACCGGGTATGTATACGAAAGCGGAATTGTCGCTCGATACGACCAATGATGCGATCGTCGTATCGCCCAAGGCTTTATTGCTCGTGCCCGAACTTTTGGAACAGCAAGTCGCTGGCCAGACATTGCGACGCGTCTTCGTCCTCAACGACGACATGACGGCATCGGCTCGCGTTGTCCAAGTTGGCGAGCGCAATGGCGATATCGTCGAGATTTTGAGCGGTCTCAAGGCGGGTGAAAAACTCATCGTCCGTGGGCACCACTCGTTGCGCGATGGCGATACGGTTCGAGATGTGACGAATCGTTCGAAGACCGAAGCCGTGGCTGCGACGAAAACCGTCAACGTCGCAGAAGGGTCGTAGGTCGTCGATGTAGGTCGATTTATATGGCGCGCAGACGTCTGGAAACAGTGTCATTGCGCGCCTTTTTTTGATCAACGGCGATTGGTTGAATTCGATTTGTCGCTCGCGGGGGCTGATTTGGACTATTGCGGATTTGGACTTGAACGGATTTCGGATTTGGACTTGAACGGATTTCGGATTTGGACTTGAACGGATTTCGGACTTGGACTTGAACGGATTTCGGATTCGGACTTGAACGGTCTTCGTAGTCAGAAATCGAGTAGAGTAGAGCGAATATTTTTGTGCATTTTTGTGCGATTTTTATGAATAAATAAGGCGCATCGAGATTGCGTAGAAATTGAATAAATCGTCGTTGAGTATTGTCTTATGTGAGAGTGCGAGTGCGTGCATGTAGGTGCGTTTGCTACTCGGTATATCGGTCAATTATCAGAATCTGAGGTTAAACCATGAGTGTTCCTGGTTACTCCGTTAAACACCGCGTCACGATGACGATGTTTTATACACTCGTCATCGCATTTGGTATATTTTCCTTCTTTAGGCTTCAGCTCGATCTCTATCCCGATATGGAGATTCCCTACATACTCGTCATGACGACGTATATTGGAGCCAGCCCAGCCGATATCGAGACGCTCGTATCGCGCCCCATCGAAGAGACAGTCGTCTCGGTCACGGGCGTTAAAAACGTCACGTCGAATTCGAAAGAGAACGTCGGCATCGTCATGCTCGAATTCGACTGGGGCTACGATATGGACCAAGCCGAGATCGATACGCGCAACAAGCTCGATCTCGTCAAGGGCAACCTGCCCGACGACGCCGATGCGCCAATCGTCATTGCGATGGATCCGTCGATGCAGCCCATCGTCATGTTTAACATCGTGGCCGATTTGCCGATATCGGAGTTGCGACAAATTGCCAAAGACCGCTTAAAGCCCAAACTCGAACGCGTCGAGGGCATTTCGTCGGTCGAAGTCGGCGGCGGCGAAGAGCGGCAAATCCACATTCGACTCGATCCGAAAAAACTCGAAGCTTATCGAATTGCGCCGACGACTATCGTCCAGATGATCGCCGCTGAAAACAAACAATCCGTTGGCGGTTACATCGAAGCATCGGGCATGGATCTGAGTATCCAATCGTCGGGTAAATACAAAACGGTCGAAGAAATCGGCGAAATCCTCTTGAGCGCTGGTCGTAGCGATACCGGAGAGATGATCCCCATCCGCCTTAGAGACGTCGCAGAAATCGACGATACCGTTGCCGAATCGCGTCGTTACGTTGAAACGAATGGAAAATCGAGCATCATGCTCATCGTGAGCAAGCAATCGGGGGCCAATACGGTCGAAGCTGCAAAAGGCGTGCTCAATAAACTCCCCGAAATCATCGCCGAAGAAGATGGGCTTTCCTACAATATTATCAACGACCAATCCGAATACATCGAAAGTTCGATTGACAACCTCAAAGAAACGTGCGTTCTCGCCATTGTCATCGTCTTCTTCGTCTTGCTCGCCTTCTTCAGGAGCATTACGACATCGCTCATCGTCGCGACGGCAATTCCGACATCGTTGATGGCGACGTTTGCCTTCATGTCGTCGATGGGCATGACGCTCAACGTCATTTCAATGGCTGGTTTGGCATTGGCCGTCGGTATGCTCGTCGATAACGCCATCGTCACCCTCGAAAACATCTTCCGCCACCGCGAAGAAGGCGATACGGCGTTCCAATCGTGCGTCAAGGGCGCGCGCGAAATCATGTTGGCCATCACGGCATCGACGTTGACGACGATCGCCGTATTCTTGCCCATTCTCTTCGTTCCCGGCATCGCCGGCATGATGTTCCGCGATATGTCGCTCGTCATCTGCGGCGCACTCACGGTTTCGCTCGTCGTCGCTATCACGTTCGTCCCGATGTTGTCGTACTATTTGCTCAAGAGCCCGAAATTCGACAAAGTCGTCGCCGAAAACTCGGGTAAAGAAGTCGACGATCTCTCGTCGCTTTCTGCGAAAGAACAAAAATCGTTCACGAACCGCATGCGTCGCGGTTACGAAAACTATCTGCGATTGTGTATTCGCCACCGCTTCCTCGTGACGGGGGCTGTCATCGGGCTCTTCGCCTTGTCGATCTTGGGTAGCACGAAAATCCCCATGGAATTCATGCCCCAAAGCGACGACTCGATGCTCAGCGTCAGCATCACGACCGAAATGGGCAACGACTCCCGTTCGACTTACGACATTGTCCAAGAATGCCTCGAACGCATCAAAGTCGTCATTCCGCCCGAAGAACGCAAGATGATCAACATCGACGTCGGTTCGTCCGACTCCGGCGTGAGCGCCATCTTCTCCAACGGCGTCAATACGGGTAAGATCCGCATTCCGCTCGTCAAACCGCGTTTCCGCCCCAATCACGGCATTACGCAAATCATGGACGAAGTCCGCGTCGCACTCAAAGATGTCCCCGGCATTACATATCAAGTCACCGGTCGCCAAATGGGCGGTGGATCGGGCAGCGATATCGATATCGAAGTCTATAACGACGATATTCAAGAAACTCGCAAAGTCACCAACCGCATTCAGCGTGCCATGCTCGCTCGCCCCGATATCTCCGAAGTCAAGCTCTCGGTCGACGAACAGAAACCGCAAATCCAAGTTGATTTCGATCGCCAAAAGATGTCGGAACTCGGACTCAATACCGCTAGCGTCGGCAGCCTCCTGACGATCTTCTTCCGCGGCGTGACCGCCAGCTATTACCTCGATCAAGGCGACGAATACGATATCGTCGTGCGCTACGACCGGTCGTTCCGAAACGACGTCCACCAAGTCGAAAATATGCCGATTCAAACGAACTCGGGCGATATCGTCCCGCTCTCGACTGTTGCACACGTCTACGAAAACCTCGCTCCGACGGCTATCGAACGCAAAAACCAAGAACGTTACCAAAAGGTCAGCCTCACTTTGACTAACAGCTACGTCGATGAAAACGGCAATGTCGTCAAAAAAGACTTGCAGAAGACGATTTCCGAGGTCAAAGAAATGCTCAACCAAATGTCGAATGCCGATCGCGAAGAACGCGGTTTCGATTGGTACTACAGCATTTCGGGTACTGCCGAAAACTTCACCGATTCGTTTAAATACCTCGGTATTGCACTTTTCGTCTCGATTCTCTTGGTCTACATGGTCATGGCATCGCAGTTCGAATCTTATCGCGAGCCGTTCATCGTCTTGCTCACCGTTCCCTTGGCATTTATCGGCGTGGCAGGCGCATTCCTCATCTCTGGGCGCACACTCGATATGTCGGGCCTCATCGGCTTGATCATGCTCGTCGGTATCGTCGTCAATAACGGTATCGTCATGGTCGATGCCGCGAACCAGAACCGCGAGCGCGGCATGGATAAGAACACCGCTATCGTCAACGCTGCTCGTACGCGTATGCGCCCCGTCATGATGACGACGCTCACGACGGTTCTCTCGATGATTCCGCTCGCCTTGGAATTGGGCGAAGGCTCCGAGACTTGGGCTGGCATGGGTACCGCCGTCATCGGTGGGCTCTCGGTCGCCACGGTCTTCACCCTCTTCTTCGTCCCCATCATGTATTCCTTCTTCGCACCCAAAGTTCACGAAGTCACCGAATACGAAGATGAACAAGATCACCTTGCGCCCATTCAACCCCAAGCCCCTGCCGCGCAAGACCCAGCACCTCAGGCACAAGCTGCGCAAGCCCCAGCACCTGCAAAAGCATAGTCCATCGGTAATAGGAGTTTTACTCATGAAATCATTCACAAAAGCACTTCTGATTTCGTCGCTATTTGCCGCCGCCACGGCGGCGACGGCAGTCGATGGCTATGCCCAAGACGCGCTCCCGACAGTCGCACCGTCGGCGCCGCCTGCGCTCGATACTCTCTCCTATAAAGATATCAATGCCAACGTGCACAATGCCGAGGCAAACGCCGCCGAAAACGGCGCGCTCTACGATCCCGTCGTCATCAATCCTGAAATCAGCGAGCTTACGACGAAAAAGACCGAAGCGGCGCGATCCGTCCTCGAACAGACGCACCAAAACCCCATCCCAGCCCCAAAAGAACAACCGTCGCTTCAGCAATCGCTACCCGGCGAAGCCGCTCTCGACGCGCGAGTCGAACAAATCTCCGAGCTCAATCAAATCAAGCCCGGCGACCCCATCACACTGCGCGAAGCCCTGCTACTCGCCGACGACAACAACCGCGATTTGGCTACGGCTCGCGTCAAAATCGATTCGGCAAACGCACAGCTCAAACAAGCTTGGGCCCTCCTCTTGCCAAGTATCTCGGCGTCGGTCACCTACGCACACGTCTACAACAATGCCACGGCCAGCAGCATGGGAACGGCTGTGAAATCGGCCGTCCAACCCGCCTACGAATCGCTCGGCGCATTGGCTCAAGGCTTGGGCAGCGCCGCCGAATCCCTCGCTAAAGTCAACCCCGACCTCGGAGGTCAGCTCGGACAACTCGCTCAAGCCGTTGGCGCTCCTCTACAATCGGTCCAGCAATCCTCGGGAAACTCGGTCAAATCGATCGACTCCGTACAACTCGGCATTTCCGTCGGGCTCTCGATCGTCAACGTCGCAGGCTGGTTTAACCTCCGAATGGCCGACGAAGCCGTCGAAATCACAAAACTCGGCGTCGAAAACGGCCGGCAGCAAATACTCGCAGGCGTCGCACAAGCCTACCTCGCCGCTCTCCTCTGCGGCGAAGTCGTCAAAATCGATGCGGAAAACACCGTCCTCTCCGCGGATAAGATCGGAGCAGACATATTCATGCCCGGTATCGACTGCGGCGCGCTTGAACGGGCCGTAAGACGGCGTGAAGAAAAGCGCCTTTTCACCGGGCTTGCAGCGAAGCCTTATAAGGTCGAACAGCGCCGGTACGATTCCGTGCGAGGTGCAAAGCTGCTCCTGCGGGAAGCGCCAGCCGTACATTCTTTCGCACCATGCGGCAAACGCATGCGGCAGCGCGTCACCGAACATTTCCGTATAACCGAAAATACCATGATCCACGCGTGCGTGCAGCGCCTGAAGGACGCAGTCGGGGGCGGCAAAGTCCATGTCCGCGACCCACATCCGGACGATCTCCTCGTCGGAGTAGGGGATGTCCATACGTCCGCGGCAGGCTTCTATGCTGAGGCATTGGGTATTTCTGCGGTCGATGATCCTGTCAAAGTTCCAGCTCATTTGTTTCGGCTCCTTCTCAAATGTGATGTACCATCAGCATAGCACGTTTCCGCTCCGGCGGCAAGAGGGAAAGAGGCCGCGCGGCGCATCTGCAAGCAAAGCCCCCGGAGAGATCCGGGAGCTTTGCGCAGGAATGCTATTGCAGATTGAGATGGCGTTTGAGCATGCGCCATGTGATGTAGTACATGACTGCGCACGCGAGCGCGGTCGCACCGATGATGCTCAGCATACTGTAGTGCACCGTGGACAGAAGCGTGTTCACGGCGGGCTGCACAGAAAACGGATCACCCGTCAGCAGCTCGACACCGCCGTACATGCACGTCAGACCGATGATCTGCCATGCGGTGTTGAACGCGAAGTAGAACACGACCGAAAGCAGGATCTTGTGCCCGGAAAAGCTGTGGCCGATGGCGATCGGCGCATAAAAGTGGAGGCACGAGAAGATCAGGTTCAGCAGCAGGATCACCAGAGCCTCCAGCGCGAAGCCGGTGACGTGGGAGCCAAAGTTCCGCCGGGCCTCGTACAGGGTATCTGAAAAGAACGACACGATGCTGCTCAGCATACCGCTGTGGGAGGAGGCGATGAGCACCCCGAGCGCATCGACAAGAAATACTGCGAGGAACCAGACCGCGGAGACGATCAGCTTCGACCAGAGAAGCTGGTGGATGCTGACGGGGAGAGTGAACATGAGATAGCCCTCGTCTGTCATGAGGTTTTTATAAAACCGGCTGACCATCATAATGACGGAGAAGATGAGCGAGGCGAAAATGGAAAGAACAAAGCCCGTTGAAAACAGGCTGCTGAGAAGGCGCAGGACAGACGAGCGTCCATCGCCGAGTGCGAGGACCGATGCAACTACAACCCCGA
>OQWM01000548.1_pt1 | contig 24138 bp, 16 predicted proteins | sample 1691531 | NCBI WGS metagenome assembly OQWM01 (sample SAMN03418257, study PRJEB22391) | human gut metagenome | biome: human-gut; feature: organic feature; material: feces | host: Homo sapiens | place: Tanzania | collected 2013-01
GACATCTAACAAAGGTTAAAAATAAAATGGCAGTAACAAAAGCTAAAAAGAAAGTAGTAAAAAAAGTATCGCACGGCATTGCACATGTTGTTGCGACAAATAATAACACACGTATCACCATCACAGACCAGTCTGGTGCTGTGCTGACATGGGCGACCGCCGGTGCGAATAATTTCAAGGGCGCAAAAAAGTCCACACCGTATGCAGCGACCGTCGTCGCAGACGCAGTTGGCAAGAAAGTTGCAGAAATGGGTATGAAAACAGTTGATGTTTTGATGCGTGGCATTGGTCAGGGTCGTGAATCTGCTGTTCGCGGTTTGGCAAATGCGGGCTTGGTTGTTCAGTCCATCACAGACACGACGCGTATTCCACATAATGGTTGCCGTCCAAAGAAAGTGCGCCGCGTCTAAATTAAATATAACGGTATATCTGTGCGCGGTGTGGCTCGTTTATGTAGCATTTGTACACTGCACTCGCCACACGGCACACTTCTATACCGTTCTCTTTAATTTTGAACCGTCCCGTTCGGGACGGTTTTCTGTTTGAATTGTTTATCGCTATAAAAAAATGAAAAGCGTTATACGAATATGCTTGATGTAGATTTTCGCAATATGTGCAATATCGCCAAGGGTTTGCCGCAACATACGATTTTTAGCGGTAAATTGGGGGAAAAGTAAAACGGATATTAGTGGTTTTGTCATTGCTGTTAGGTGCATCTTTTTGCAATGATGGCGCGTATGCTAATATTGCGTCTAAAGAATATGTTATAAAATTATCTGATGTCAAAGAATCGCTAAGTAATAAAACCGATGTGTTGGACTAGACATCTACGACAACACAATACCCCAGTGCAAAAAGTGTGTATGATAATTTAACATATCGTGTTGATGTTCGCGACAGTGCCAATCAAACACTGGCTGGAAAATACACGGTGTCTGGCGAATTTATTGTCCCAGACCAGCCTTTGCCAACTGTTCAAACAATAACGGAGACAGAGTAGTATGCGTCGCATATTTGTGACCATTTTGTCTGCATTGTGTATATTGTTCATAAATGTTTCTGTGTTCGCAGAAACTGGCAGTGTCGTTGGTGGTGCGTTTTTTAATATTCAATCACACGGCGAGTAGTGTGTGTGCCAGATGGAACATAGCGCACAACCGGTTGATATTCTTGGTAATGGTCTATGATCTCGGTATATTTTTTTACGCGAACCGGGCGCAGTGCCCCGCCAGCGTTGCAATTACGTGCGCGTGATGCCAGGTCAATAGATGAACGAACGCGACAAGGCGCGGCAATGTGTGCCGGTTTTGATTTGGGAATGTATGCGTCGTCTGAAATTTCAACGGTGTTTATTTGAATTGATTCATACGTTGTTTCGGTTGTTGTTTCACGACACTGATATGCGTATGCCCCAGTCGTCAATGACGCGACTAGCAAACAAAACACAGCGATTTTTTTCATAGTCAAAATCCTTGGTTATTTTTGTGCCGTAATCATAGGACAATAATTCTTGATTGTCAACTTTTTTTGATGTGACCCCAGGGGGCAAAAATATCGTGTGTTTCTAATATTTATTTGACTTTTGTAGAGGCTGGGTATAGAATACGCAGGCGCAAAAAAATATTGCGCAACCGAACGGTGAAAATAATAAACTAAGCCCAAAGGAAAAACGGTATGATTGAAAAGAACTGGATGAGCCTGATAAAGCCGAAAAAGCTGAATATCACGGTTGATGAACATAACCCAAATTTAGCAAAACTGGTTGCTGAACCATTGGAAAAGGGATTTGGACTGACATTGGGCACGGCGTTGCGTCGCGTGCTGTTGTCGTCATTGCAGGGTTGCGCCCCAATCTATATCAAGATTGACGGTGTGCAACACGAATTTTCCAGCCTGCAAGGTGTCCGCGAAGACATCACAGATATTATCTTGAACCTGAAAGGTGTTTATTTCAAAGCATTGACCGAAGGTCAACACAAGGCAACCTTGAAAGTCAAGGGGCCAGCCGTTGTGACCGCAGGTATGATTGAAACATCTGGCAGTGTAGAGGTTATGAACAAAGACGCGGAAATCTGCACACTGGATAAAAACGCGAATTTGGATATGGAAATCACATTGGCAACTGGCCGTGGTTATGTGCCGGCGTCTGCACACGCAGATGGTTTGCCATTGGGCGTGATTCCGGTTGATTCAATTTTCTCGCCAATTTTGAACGTTGCGACGGCTGTATCGGAAACCCGTGTTGGCCAGTCAACAGACTATGACAAATTGGAAATGACCGTCAAAACCAACGGTGCTGTTTCGCCCGAAGATGCAATCGCATTTGCGGCGCGTATTTTGACAGACCAGTTGGTTGTCTTTATCAATTTTGAAGATCCGGCGCAAATCAATGCTCCGACCGAAGAAGAAAAGGCCAAGGACGCATTGCCGTTTGATCCGAAATTGTTAAAGCACGTTGATGAATTGGAATTGTCTGTTCGTGCAAACAACTGCTTAAAGAACGACAAAATCAACTGGTTGGGCGAATTGGTTCAAAAGACCGAAGCCGATATGTTGAAAACCCCGAACTTTGGCCGCAAGTCATTGAACGAAATCAAGGTTCAGTTAGAGGCTATGGGGCTGGGACTGGGCATGGAAGTACCGGGTTGGCCACCAGAAAATATTGCAGAGTTGGCCAAGAAGTACGAAGACCCGTATAAATAAAATTACCATAGCACGCCATCTGGTGCGTTTAGATGGTGTCTTATGTAGGACAACTACACTACGACACCACTAAACATCACCATCTGGTATGTTCTGATAATTTTCTGAAATAAATTCTGTGAACGGTGCCATGCACCTCACATAATTTATTTTCTAGATATGCTGGGATTGAATAATTTTTCTGGTATATCAAAATCCCACGCTGCTGGTGTAAATCAGGGTGTGGCGTCTTAATAAAATCCCCAGATGGTCTGGGGCAGAAACAAAAATACAAAGGAGTAATCTGATGAGACACGCAAAAGCAGGTCGCACATTTAATCGCGACACAAACGCACGCAAAGCACTGATGGTTGGCTTGGCGAAAAACTTGATTGAAAAAGAACAAATTAAAACAACATTGCCCAAGGCAAAAGATTTGCGCAGCGTTGTTGAAAAACTGATTACTCGCGCCAAGGTTGACACAGTTGCCAATCGTCGTTTGACAGCGTCTGAACTGGGTAACAGCTCGGCGGCCACAGTGAAAAAATTGTTCACAGTTTTGGGCCCGCGCTATGCAAAACGCCCGGGTGGATATACCCGCGTATTAAAGGCCGGTTTCCGTTATGGTGATGCCGCGCCAATGGCGATTATTGAATTGGTTGACCGCGATGTAAACGCGAAAAAGGTTGTAAAGCCTGCCGCCACAGACGAAACCGCTGCCCAGGCACCGGCCGCCAAAAAGGAAAAGGCAGACGCGCCAGCGACAGATGCCAAGGAAACCGCAAAGGCAACCAAGGCTGCGCCAAAGGCACGCCGCACAACCAGCAAATAAGATTATGTAATAGTAGTTTTATTTCAGATAAAACACCGTCCGAATGGGGCGGTGTTTTGTTTGTGCGTGACGCATAAAAAACGCGTGGGCGCATGGGGCTTTATCGGGTGCGCTGGAATACATGCATGCGGTCAAAACAGGTTTTGCGTTCTGTTTTTTCGTGTTGTAGCACTTCGCCAGTTTTTAATTCAATTTTGAATTTGTCATAACTGATATTTGACGATTGTGGCATTGAAACAATACGTCCGCCGTGTGTCAGACATTTGGTCAGACGGGCCAGAATATCGACCTGGGTGCGCGGTTCATAACCATAATCAAATATGTTTGATATATCGATTAAATCATATTTTTTTGTTGTATGCAGATTTAATTCCATGATGTCGCAATTAAAGAACTTGAACGGCCCGTGGATAATTTTTTGCAAGTATTTGTATTCGTTATCTGTAAATTGATTTTGTGGATATCCATCAACCGATGTGCCACGACTGAAATTGATAACATCAATGCGGCTGCGCATTAAATCAATTGTTTGTGGGCGCAGTCGCGGGACAACATGCGTCATACTGAACATATTCAGTGGATTTGCGCTGTAACGTAATTCGCGCAATAATTGATAGTATTCGTCACGTGGTATAACCGGGATTGCAGCGGTCTTGATTTCTTGGATAATGCCTGCGCATTTTGTGATGTCGTATGTGTCAACTGTTTTTGCGCCAACCAGGCGGTATGTCAAGGCCTGGTCGCCACTGCCGGCGACGGTCAGGACATGTTGTGCGCCACGTGTTATTTCACGTGCCCAACGCCAATTTTCGTTTGTTATCGTATATGCAGGGATATAGGATTTATCCATAATTGTAGTCCCCCTTGGTTTATAATTTATATAACACAAAATATAAAATTGTCAAGCAATGCATAGGAATAAGTAAAAAGATGCTTTTATCGTGGCGTTTTTTGTGATAAAATCAGATAACTAGGAAGGTTTCAAGGTATGAGAAGGTTTGCAATTTTTTCAATGTTGGTTGCCGGATTACTTGCCACGGCAGATGCTGCCGCCCCGGTTCAGCGTCGTGGGCAAAATACCGCAAATTCTGGTGTGTCTGGCGCATCGGCGGCTCGCAGTGCAATGCCACGTGCTGGAAATGCTGCGTCTCAAGCAACAACTGCTCGTAGTGCAACATCCGGTCGTGCAATCGTTTCGCGCAGTGCGACCCCTCAGCCTGTGGGCCAGGGCGTTGTTGCGCGTGCTGCTACTACACAGAAAGTTATTGGTACTGGGACCAAGGTTGCGTCGGCCACCAAAAACGTTGTCGTCAGCGAAGCGTGCCAACAAAAATACGACGGTTGCATGGATTCTTTCTGCATGATTGATAACGCCAGTGGCGGTCGTTGCATATGCAGTGACCGAAATGCCGAATTGGATTCTGTTCTGGCCGAGATAGAAAAGTTAGACCAGCAATCATACCAGATGGCAACCACGGGCGTTGAACGAATTGAAATGGGCGCGGACGCTGATGCGGCGATTTCGGCGGCAAATGCAGTGGTGGCCGACCTGCGTGGGGACAATGACAAGAAAACTGCACGTCAGTCGTTGGATTTAACAATGTGGAATTCAACGGTTGATTTTGATGATAGTGACGACGTGTGGGCTGATGATGATATCAGCGCGATTGCTGGCAAAACCGGTGATGCGTTGTATCGCGCATCTCACCGGGTTTGTGCGGAACAAATTCCAGAGTGTGCCAACGAAATATCTATGTTGCAAATGATGTATTCCCAGCGGGTAAAGTCTGATTGTGCTGCATATGAAAATAGTTTAAAACAACAAAAAAACGCCAGTGCAAATAAATTGTCGGTCGCAGAAAAGGCCCTGCGCGAGGCGGCATTGGAACAATATCGCACGGCCAACAAATACGACCTGGGGCAATGCACGGTTGAATTTAAAAATTGTATGATTTCGACGGGCGGCTGTGGCGATGATTTTTCGAAATGTGCATCGGTTGCGGCGTCTGATAACACCAATATCAATAAAAGTCGTCGCAGTAAAAACAAAACATATTCAATCGTTGGTGCGACAACAACGATTGAAATTTCTGCGTCAACATATGACACGCTGGTTTCAAAAAAGCCGCTGTGCGAAAACGTCACGAAACAATGCGTTGCCGTTGCAGGACAGGTTTGGGATACGTTCTTACGCGAGGTTGCTCCTCAAATCAAATCGGCTGAACTTATCGCAGAAGACAACGCCAGACAATCGTGCGTCTCTTCTATATCGTCGTGTTTTCAAAAGGCATGTAAAGACACCATTGACCCAAATGACCCAGATGGTTCGTATGACCTTTGTTTAACCAGACCAGATACCGTCCTTAGTCTGTGCAAGATTCCGCTGAACGCGTGCGGTATTGACGCATCGTCATCGGCCAAGGCCGCAGAATCACAGATTTGGGGCTTTGTTGTCGCACGGTTGGCATCTATGCGTGTTGATTCCTGTACCCAGGAAGTCAAGTCGTGTCTGCAATCTGATGACAGATGTGGCAAGGATTATACACAATGCGTTGGATTGGACACAGATACGATTATACGTATGTGCCCGTATGACAAGTTGGTTGGCTGTCAACAGGTTTATGGCGAAAACGAAATTCGTGGCGATGCAGTCTATGACCAGTTGGCCGATATGGTCCAGGGTATTATGTTAAACATTGATAACAGTATGCTGGTTCAGTGTCAAAATGCCGCCAATGCCGCAATGATAAAGGTTTGTGGCGATACCGAAGATTGCAACGGTTTAACAACCGATGACAATATCGGCGCGCGTTCATTGGAATACAAGATTTGCGAATATTCCAGTTCGGACGATTCGTTGGATATAAATTATTCTAAATGTCGCACCGACATATCCCAGATTCAAGATTCTGAATTGGGGCGTGTTGATGGTTCAACCAGTGCAGAACTGGGGCCGGTCACCCCGTTTGCAGGCGTTCTGGACGGAACGATATACTGGGAAAGTGTTGATATTGATGAAAACGGCAAAGTGTCCAGCGTTGATGAATACCTGAAAAAAATAGACGGCAGTTCTATGTCTGACGCGCAAAAGGAAAAGGTAAAATCTGAATTGGCGGTGTTGCAGAAAAACATTGATGTCGCAATCAATGCAATAGAGGCAGACCCAACCGTGCAATACTGTATGACCGGACGCGAGGTTCAGGGTATGAAACGCAGTAATCGCGAAGTTCGCGACCGTATCAGCAGCAGATCCAGCGACAATGCGCGTTTCCCGGGTCTGACCAAACAAATGCGTATGATTATTGCAACGCACGCATTAAAGGTGGCCAAGGATAATTACTATGCGAAATATGACAAATTAAATACCAAAATGCTGAAAGATTATGCGACGTTGGGTGAACGTATGGCGGAAATCCAGGGTAAAAACGCACTGGACGCGCGTCGTGAAATTGCGCGTGTGGCCTGTGTGACGTTTGCAGACGCATCGTCATTGCCAAAGTCCCCAAATCCACCAAAGGGTGCGTTTGGCAAAATAATGGCGGCAACGGCGTTGGTTGGTGCGGCGGTCGCGATACCGTTCACTGGTGGGACGTCACTAGCGGCGTTGGGGGGGCTTTCTGCAGCCCAAATGGGGGTTGCTGCTGCAGGTGTTTTGACCGCGGGGATTGGTTTGACCGGCAATATCGGTGGTGGTGCCAATGGTGCCGACGGTGGTGGCCGTGGTGACCTGATTGGTTCAAAGCAGTTAAACCAGTGGAACTACAAAGAAACAATCACATCCACGTTTGATTGGGAAACATTGAATTGCCATAAATGCGTTCGCGCACAAAAATGTGGCAAAACAGGCAGTCCGCTGTTCGGCAGTAAATATTGTAAATCTTGGGAAGATTCAAAAGAAACCTGCACGGATACCCAGTTCTAGTAAAAAAACGCCCGTTTGGGCGTTTTTTTATAACAAAATTCCTAGATCACTTGTAATGATAACACCGGATTTTTCCCAGTCTGCGCGACGGGCGTCGATGTTCATTATATTGTCACACGTCATATATAACACTGGTACAACATTATGTGCGGCAGCAATGCGGGTTACAGCGGTAATCGGTGACGATTTTTGGCGGCCGGTGGCAAACCATGTGTCACCATCTGCAACCCAGAAACTGGGGTCGTCGTGTGTTGCAATTGCGTATTTGTCGGTGACGATTACGTCGTCGTCGATTGCGATAATCGGCATGTTATGTGCACCCAGAAAATCAGTAACCGCTGGTGCGCCTGTTGCGAGGGCAGCCTGGGTGACGGATTCTGGGTTGTCGTGCGAAATCTCGACTGTTGTGTCGTCGTCAAATCCATCAAACTTTATTTCACGAAATACCGGGGCAGGGGCGTCGGAAATGTCTTGGTCTGTTGTGGTGGACGGTGCAAAATCGTCAAACACACCCATATCGTCAAAGTTGCTGGGCAGGGGCAAATCGCCTGCGATATCTGTGGCTGGATTTTGAGTCGAGATGTTTTGTGGTGTTGTGCTGTCCATCGCGTGCATATCAAATGAAGAAAATTGTTCAGTGCCAACGCGTCCGCGTGCGCGCAAAAACGCCCCGCGCAGTTCCAGAGGTAGACCGTCCGGTAACGGTTTTTCAGATGGTGTGTCTGTTGCGGAGGGGGGCGTATTGTCAGCTGGTGTAGTGGCGGGGACGTGCGATGTCAATACGCGTTTTAAAAATTTTGGAATTGGTATCGTGAACAGTGGTGCGCCATTGCGGGCAACTAATGTTGTTGTTGCGATATACATCGGCAACGCTGCCAGAATTAAAAGTCCGAACACTAAACCCGCAAACCCTCGTAGATGCATGTGTGCCAAATATGACCAGTGTAATGATGAAAACATATTGAAATTGAACAGACCGCGCAATATGGCCCACATTATAAACACATACATGATTGTCCATGTGATAATGTGACGCTGTTTTTTTATAAAGTCTGTAATTTTTTGCATGTGATTATTATAGACAATATAAAAATTTTGTCAATATTATAATCAAATGATGTTTTTGTCTAAAAAGGGCTTTTTTTTAGGTCTTTTTTATGGCATAATAACGGGGATAAAAGTAGGAGATTTTTTATGCAGAATTTGCTGAAAGTGTTTGGTATATCTGGGGCGTTGATGGGGCTGGTTGCCACGGTTTCTGGGGCGGACGCCGCCACGGGGCGTGCGTCGTATGCAAATGTTCGTGCGTCTGTGAATCCGAACGCTGCGGTGGAACGTATGCCGTCTATGCCAACATTGCCGATAAATTCTGTGGGGAATATGTCGCCTAGTTTGCCGTCTGATAGTGGCGCAACGGTTAATCCAAAGCCTGATGAGCCTAAACCAGATGACCCGAAACCGGAATGCCCAGATGGTGGCGTTAAAAATTCAACATACACGGTTGAAAATTGTATGACGGATATTTTGTCGTGCGTCAATGGGGGCGCGTTGCCGGGCGGTCTGAACGATTTGTTTAACGAAGATTTGCGCAACGCAATCGTCAACGGTATGGGATTGTGCACGGTCCAGGTGGAAAAGTGTGTCAGCACAGTGCGTCGTGATTGTAAAAATATTTATCGCACATCTGCGGACGTATGGTTGGACTTTAACTCGCGTCGGATTCAGCCGGAATACTATAACTTTGTTTTGCGCAAAACGGGGCTGACCCCGAACCAGGCGGAAAACACGTGTCGTCTGTTGGATAAAAATACATATGGGGCGTCATTTAATGCGGTTGCAAACAGCGGCGGCGTGACATCAGAATACAATAAACGCACCGGTGCGTATAACAGTCAACAGGGCAATGTCTTGGTCAAAAATAATCCCCAGGGTGTCCAGGTGAACGATAACAACCCCGGCGTTGATGGCCAGCGTGGCCACTATGCGCGTTGGGACGCAACAACGGCGGATTGCTGGATTCGTGTTGCCGCGTATAACAAAGACAGCCAGATTAAAAACAGCTGGTTGTTCGGTGCCGCCGGTGACGACAAAATGGCCGAAGCCTGGAAACAGGCTGGTGACACATTTACGTGTAACAAGGACCTGTTTGGATTTTCATTGATGAACCAAACTAGCACGGCCGCGGTTGTCGGTATTGGTGGTGGAACATTGGTTGGTGCTGGTATCGGTGCAATTGCCGGACATGGTGCGCGCAATTTTGATTGCAGTAATGATGGCCAGGTGAAAAAACTGGGTGAACAGTTAAAGGCGTCGGGCAAGATTGCAATCTTGAACGAATATCTGGACGCGAGTAATCGTATCAGCAATAATTTCACAACATTGTCGCGGGCCCAGTGCGAGGATATCGTTGACCTGGCAGCATTGTATCCACAGTTGAGCTCGGCATTGTCGGATTGCGAAAGTATCAGCAACGTTTCGACATTGAATACGTGGACATTGACGCTCCATTGGGTGTCGACAGAACAGAAAAAAGACGAAAATCTCAAAAAAATTATCAATACTGTTTTCCCGCATTGTAAAAATATGGATTTGCAACAATGTGCTGAGGTGTTGACTGCACAGTGTAAGATAGGAACGGCAGCGTGTATTGACGAATTGGCGAAGAGTGGGTATATCAAGACAAATGAGAGTGATTACGATAACTTTAAAGTTGACGTTGCAAGCAAGGAAGAACTGGCTGGTAAATGCACGTTCAAACCGATAAACATCGCGAAACGAAACGGCGAAATGATTTATTGTGCGGATTTGGAAACGGGCTGTAAGTCCGAACCAGATATTCGCGTGGACGCCAATCGCCTGGGGCGCGTGTTGGACGATTTGGAAATACTGAACGGCGAAAAGTCTAATATGGCGAAAAGCATTGGTATCGGTGCCGGTGTTGGTGCCGGAACAGGTGGCTTGGCGACGGCAATCACGGCATTTGTTGAACGCAGCAACATCAACTGTCGGGTTGGCGATGGTCTGGAACAGGTTAGTTTTGGTAAATCGTATTCAATCGGCTCGCTGAAAGATTTCTATGTGAAATGGAATCTGCACCTGCCAGATACGGTTGCACCAACGGCGAACGTGGTTGATTGCGCGACGTGGCGTTCGGCGTGCGGAACATTGACCGATTTGAAACAGTGTGCCGCGGCCCAGGTGAACTATCAACCGGCCGGCGCCCCAACGATAAAGTTGATTAAGGCGGCGTGCACCCCATCGGGCAGTGTGTGCATAGAAAACTATCCGGTTGCCGTATCGTATGGTGCGTGCCAAGAGTAATTTATTTATGGTTATGTTTATGGTGTCCAAAAAAAACCGCCCACCCAGGCGGTTTTTTAGTGACAGAGTGACAGAGTGACAGAGTGACAGAGTGATAGAGTGATAGAGTGATATAGTGAGAAAGTGTAGGTGGGATTTTGTAAAAATCCCCTGTGTCATACCGTCGCGGACCAGTCATACCGTCGCAGACCGGGTTTCCCTCTGGGGAGCCGGGGTGGCGCGCAGTGCCGGGGTGTCGGTGTTATCGGGCCACGTCATTGACTGTTTCTTGTATCGTCACACCGTTGCGGACGTTTTCGTATGTGTCGCCTGCGGACTGCGTCCTTGCCGTATCCTGCGCTTCGCTTGGATTCATTCCTGCGCAGGCAGGAATAGAGGGGCCATACAGTGCGCGCGAACGCGAGCCACGCCCGAATAATCATATTTTTTATTATTGTGGGCTAAAATCGGCCGATTACGAAATACTAAAATTACCGGCGCAGGGTGGTCGCCATTGTCCCCCAGGGACATTTTTATTTGCACCATTACCTGGATTCCGGGGTCAGGCCCCGGAATGACAAAGGCGGTGGTGTGTTTTTTATTTTGCGAATATTGTTTATGTTTTGGTTGCGGACCGGGTTCCCCTCTGGGGAGCCGGGGTGGCACGCAGTGCCGGGAGATTTTCTATATGCTGGCGAGATTCTCGGCGGCGGCTGTCAGTGACTTTGACATCTCTAGTATATTGCCCGATGTTGCGCTATTATTTTCGCCGCAACTGAGTGTTATTTCAACACGACGACATGGTGCATAACGGCCCGCAGTTATTTGTTTAGATGCGGATTGGTTTTTACACTGTTTATAGTCTGGGGCGTTTTCTTGGCCAGATGGGATATCGCCGGCCCCACAGGTACAATTGCTTTTGCCATCTGTATGAACGACAATGGTTTTATTTGATGTGTTTATCGCGTTTTTTACTGCGTTTGCGCGGTTTTGGCTAAGTTTTTTGTTTATCTTGGTTCCACCAATTGGGTCAGTATATCCAACGATGTCTACTGTGCATTCATTCCAGGCCGTATCATTCAATGCCGTACCAAATTGTGCCAAGGCCGTTTGTGCATCAGAGGTTAGGTCGTATTTGCCAATATCAAACAATTTTACAGCGAGCAATCTGATAGTTGCTGTGTTTGTTTTTTTGTCATTAATCGTTTTTGTGATTGCGTCTGGTAACGCTGATGACGCCGATACCTCTGGTGCAGTTTGTTGTGTGCTGGTATTTTCTTTTTCTTTCGGACTTTCGTTGTTTATTTCGGTGTTGCTGTTTTGTGTGCTATTTGTAACACTCTGGTCACATGTGTTAGTGTTTTGATTATATATTGATTCAGCATTGTTACACACACATTCTGGATATGTTCCAGTTGCGCCGTTTGTGGGGCATGCTGGTATTGGTGTCGTAGGCAGGGAGGCAATGGCGCGTTCCAATTTATACAGTGGGGCATATTTAGCCAAAATTTCGTCACTTTTATTTTGCTTGTTTGTGCCAGAATTCACGGTTTGATTAGCAATCGTGCCACCCATGACGCCGATGCCGGCGACAATCACGCCTGTTTTTTTCTTGTTGGCGGTATCTGCCTTTTGCTGGGCCCAGGCCTGGGCGTCGGCACTGGTTTCGTCACTCAGTGCGCGCGACAGGCTGGTAAATGCGCCGTTGGTTTTGCCGGTCGCCGCGTTGTCATACAGACCCGTTTCCGCCGCGTCAATAATTGTTTCAGATTCAATCCCAGGCGACATCCCCAGTGCGGTTTTGCGAACCTTTAAATCGGCGGCCAGTGTTTTATATTGGGTCACGTATTGCGTCAATTCGTTGCCACCAGGCAATTCAATGCCGGTTTCGCCACCATTGACGGTTTTGCCCGTGCCATAGTCGCACTTGATTGTGGCCAGGTATGCGCGCATATCGTCTTCGGCGCGATTGTCCGCGCGCTGTTCAGATAATGCAGACAGTGCCTGGGACGTGCCGATGCCAGTTGCGCCAATTCCTGTTGCGCTAATCAGTTTGTTTTCTGTTGATTGTTCCTTGTCACGCATTTTTTGCGCATTTTCGCGCAGTTCGCTGATACGAGCCTGGGAATCGGCCTCGCTTAGTTTTGGTTGGGGAATTTCGGTGCATGACAAATTATCTGCGCTGATTTTATATCCGTCGCGGCACGCGGTAACGATACAAATTTCTTGGTTTTGTGTTTTGTCCCATTGACGATTGCCAGATTTGGCATTGGCGGGTAATGACTTGCAATTGCCGCCAATCGCAACGCAAGTATCCTTGGACACTTCGTATCCAGATTCACATTCGGTGACGTGACATTTGCCTTTTTTTAATTCACCCTTGGTTGCATGTTCAATGGCTGCAATCTGGGGGACGGTGCAAGGACCATCGCTGGCTACGCATGTGCCGTTCTGTAACATAAAATGATCTTTACATTTTGTTACAACACAGTTCAGGTTTTTGCCGTCCCATTCATATTTTGCGGTTGCGGCGTTTGGGTCGGTGCTGGTGCAATCCGTGCCAACCTGGTCCACGCACGCGTCACCGATGGTGATTGTTGTGCAACTGGTGTCGTCATCGTTCTCACACTGGTCGGCAGAATCGGTGGTGCACGAATTTTGGTTTATTTTTGTTGCTGTTGTTTGGCCGGTCAATTTATATCGCGCAGATTCACATTCTGTTGGAACGCATTTTTCTGTTGCCTTGTTATACAAGATGCTTTTAGCATTTGCTACTGAATTTGTTGTGCAACTTGTTATCAGAATGTCTTTCAGCATCTCGGTATCGGTTTCCATTATGATGGTGTTACCGTTCGCCTGGGCGGCGGTTATATTTTTTGTTTTCATTCCAACGTATCTGATTGTCAATTGGGTGTCATCATTTGGAACATCGATTGAAAATTCGCCTTGTTCGTTGGTGATTGTGCCGTTTGCCAGATTGTTAACCTGTTGAATGGTTGCTGCATATAATGGTGCACCCAAGTCATCATAAACAGTGCCCGTGACCTTTACTGCAAATGCCGGAACGGTAATTGAAATTACAAAAATGGCAGTCAATAATTTTTTCATTAGTTATCGGTTATTTGTCGCTTTTATTGTTATCGGGCGTGTTATTATTGTTGTTGTCAGCGGATTTGTCGTTACCATAATTTTTCTGATGTTCATCTTCGGCCTGTTTCAGGGCACGGTCTGCCTTGTTACGGTCAACCGCGCGATTGATTGCGCCAGATGTTACCGCACCAACCGCCGTGCCAATCCCAGAACCCATCAGTGATGATGTTGCCGACGTTTGTTCTCTGGTCAAACGATACGCATTTTCTTTGAAAGTGGTGACATCAATGCCAAACCAATTCTGGGTGCAATCAAATGTGTCGCCAGCATAGACCTTTTTAGATGCAAATGGCGTTTCTTGGTTGTCGCCCGCCCAGAAATTTACGGTATAGACGCATGTCAAGCTGCGTTCGTCAAACATTGCGCCCAAACGGCGACACATTGTCGACATTTGGTCACGCAGGGCATACAGGCGTTGCTCGTCAGATTTAACCTGGACCTCGGCCCCTTGACGCAGGGTGGCAAATACGTTCATTGTGCGACTGGCCAGGCCGTTGTCAGCCGTTGTGCAATCGCGTGCAATCTGGGCACAGGCGGAAATTGCCATGTCGCCCGCAGATTTGCCCAGGCACTTGGAATATGTAATGCCGCATTGGTCAACGATACATTCGTTATAACGGTTGCCACAGTCGATTATTTTATTATATGACGACAGACGTGCATTCATATCACGATCAGCACGAATTTCTGGTGCGAATTTTGCATACATCGCCGATGTGCATGTCGTAATTTTATGACGGCATGCGTTCATCTTGTCCCCCCACAGGGTGTCGGTGTCGCCACTGCATTTGGAAAAATCAGAACCACATTTTTCCGTCATGCACGTACGCAGGTCGGTGTCACATGCCATCTTGCCCGATGTGGTGGTGCGGGCGACCGATGATGATGCCCCTATGGCGTCAGCCGCGTCCAGGGCCGCACGTTGACGTTGTATCATTTCGGCGCGAATATCTTGCGATGTGTCAGTGCTACCAGCGTTGGCGTTGCCCAGGGCGGCGTCGAACTGTGATGTCTTGTCCACGATTACAACAGGTGTTGTTGTGTCGTCGGTGACCGACTGGGGCGTTTCGGTATCTGTTGTGTCAGATGTTGTGTCGTCAGTCGCGGTGGTGTTATCAGATGTGCTGTCCGGTGCGGTATTATTCTGTCGCGTTATATTTGCAGTCAATGTCGGCATACGTGCCGATGCTTGATTTGTGCGGGTAATGGTTGGACGGGCACTTACCGACGATGATGTGCCGCGCGGGACAACATTTGCAGCGCGTGCCGATGCGCACATACATATCGCAATTGCCATGACACTGGTCACAATCATTGTTCTAAAAATGCCGTTTTGGTTTATCATTTATTCCAAAATTCCCATTTTTTATTTCAGCACCGCGCACGCCAGATCATAGAATTTACATAAACTGGTTGCCATTGATATTTCAGATGAATTGTTGTCGCACTTGTTAGCCATACTTCGTTCGCATACGCTTTTAATACATGTTGCGCGTCCGGCGTTGTCGGTGCAATTTGCACGTGCAAGAGCCAGTTTTTTGTCGCGTGCGTCCTGGTATGATTTTGCAATTGCGTCTACCATAGCGGTAATGTTTTTAATCGCCGTGTCGCGAGCAGAAACAAGTTCGCTGCGAACAGCACCCAGATGTGCGTCGCAACCAGTAGCGGTCACACTGCATGCGGCAAAAAATTTGTCAAAATCTGCGTCGCTTGTGCATGCGCTGTAATCTGCGGTGCAGTGATTGTCAGAAATCATACATGCCGAGATGTCTATTTTGCATGATGCGGCTGATACTGTTTTGGCCGCCACGGTGCGTAATGACGCCATTTCGGCAGTAATACCCGCCGCACGGCAGGACTGTTCAATTAATTTATCGTATGCGTCTGCTGCATCGTCGGCGGTGCAATCGGTGATACGCGTGGTGCATTGCTGTATCGCCCATGCGTAACGAGCCGATGGGGTCGTTGGTGCAGATTTTAATTCACGGTCAGAGATAGTATATTTGGTGGACGCGCCGACGGAAACATTGCGCATGCCGGTCGCGCCAGGGGTGCCGGCGTTTTCAGTGCCACAATACTGGCATCGTGCCGCAGGATTAGATGACGCGTTTATCGCGCACACAGAATCCAGGCATCGCGTTAAATTCGCAACCGAACACGTCGCAAACGCGCCGTATGGCACAATTGCGCCGCCGATAATAAAGAATAATATGTGTGCTTTCATTTCTCTCTGCTTGGGTAAATTATACCAAAAAAGTTGGGTATGCGACAACATAAAAAAGACGCATATAAATTATTTTTGATAAAAAGTTATATTTTTTCTATTGACAAAAATTATATTTTGTCCTATATTGTGCTGTGTAATAAGAACAAAAAGGATTTCAAATGCCAGTAACACCAGAATTAGAAACACCAGAATTAGAAACATCACCAAATGGAAGCGGTAAACGTTTTTTGGCAATGGTTGGCGCAGGTTTGGCGGCCGCCGTTCTGTTGGTGTTTGGTATTAAACAGTGCAGCAATAAAAATACTGCATATGATGAACGTGATGCGGCTCGTAATGAAACAGAGCAGGTTGCCACGCGTGCAAATGCCGTTATTGACAGTCTGAACAATGTGAACGGGGCGCTGGATCGCGCACGCCGTGAATGCAATTCGGTCGTAGGCGCGAAAGATGAACAGATTGATGCGTTAAACGATTCTATAATGGGGTTGAAAGACTCGTTGCAAAATGCTGCACGTCAGTTACAAAAGGTCAGAAAGCCACGCCGTAACAACACACAAACGCGCCAGAACGTCCAGAATAAATCCGCTGGCAATAATGCTGGTCGTCCTGCAAGTATTGATAACAACAATGGTGGCACGGTCATCGTTGGTGATAACAATACGGTTGTTGTCAGCACCGGTAATTGCGCAACAGTAAATGCCGCGGCAGACACATTGAAACAGCACACTGTGACCATCACACGCCAGTGGATTGGCACACGTCGCGTAAAATAATTACGTATCAGAAAAAACAGTTCGCGGTAAATGCGAACTGTTTTTTTTATAGACATATAAATTCAATCTGTGTTATGATATTTGACACAGAGAGAATTTTATATGAAATACATCAGAATTTTATTGCTTTCATTGTTTGTAATGCCGTTCGCGGCACGTGCGGCGTCGTCTGAATTTATGGTTGCGGCGCAACTGTTGGCGGCGGCGAAAAACGCCGATATTCAACAGGTTCAGACCTTGATAAACAATGGTGCAAATGTGGATTTTGTGGATTCAACGGGAATGTCTATTGTTTGCACGGCGTTGATGAATAACGACGTTCGCGCGGCCCAGATTTTACAGATGTATGGGGCTGATGCGTCAAACTGTGACCGACAAATCCGAAAGTATAAATCCAAAAATACGACCACCGGTTCTGGCGGATTATTCGGTGGGCTGTCGTCCGCCCAGAGTATGACATTGGCGGCGGCGGGGGCCGCCGTTGTTGTTGGTGGGTTGTTATTGTTGACCGATGTGTTTGACCCGGGAAACGATAACAGTAATGCCAGCACCGGGGGCGGTCATAACACCGGCGGCAATACCGGTGGCAATACATCGGGGGCAACGGCGGCGGGTAAAACCGCGGTTGGACCAGCGTTTTTTACAGCTGATGGCAAGGTAAATTACACCACGGCTGCATATAACACAAATTTAGCCTCGTGGAATCCATCGGCCGGTGGGGTCAAAAAATGGGATTTTAACTATTTTCGTCTAAAAATTGGTACAGAGGATAACCCAGATAATTATAAGGACGCTGGCGGCATAACGGTTCCGATGCAGAATTATTTGCTGATGATGCATGGGTATTCGTCGTTCGCCAACGGGTATTTGGGACAAACAACTTTCCGTGATACGGCAAACAACCCACAAAAGGCGGCGTACGAGGGGAAACCTGTGCTGGTATCGCTGATTACTGAAAATGGTATAAACCCGTCGGGTTCGGCCGACCGGGGCGACGGGATTGTATACGGTCTGACGGCGGCAACCGATGCGCAAACGGCACGCACGGATAAATATTTGAACTATGATAATCCGACCAGTGAAAATAGCACGGTGGTTTTGGGGGCCGAAAAAGGGACTTTTGATTTGTCTGGTTCTGGTACGGCGATGAACCCATTTGCGTTGGCAAATCAAAATGCATTGGCCAAAATCATTGGCGGATGGAATGGCAGTGCACGCAGCACGGGTGATTTATATGGTTTTGTCCCAAATGGTCAATTGGCGGTGTTGCGCACCGGCGGCGGATATAAATGGACCGATGTGGCGAACCCAACATCGGGCACGGTTATGGGGACCGTAACCAAGGGCACGGGCAGCGCCACAGACCAAATGGAAATTGGCGACACAATCACAATTGATGGAAAAACATACAAATTGTCACTGGCAACAACCGGGACAACCGAAAACAATACAACCATTACGGTTGGCGGGAAAAAATTTAATTTGTCGGCGGCCAGTAAACTGTTGCGCGGCGCGTGCACATCGTCAAACGCCGATGATTGTACCAATGTGTCGGATATTGCAATATATGTTGGAACCGATGGATATTATTATGTGAACACCACGGGGGGCAATCGACCAGACGCCGTGTATGTTGTAAAAAACAATAATATTTACACACAAAAAGAATACAAGGCCGCCGATATCCAGAATTACAGTGCGATGTTGTTGGCACGTACCCACGGCGCGGCGGCGATTGCAAATGCGGCGCTGAACCCGAAATCGCGCTCGGTGTCGTACCTGGCTATGGATGGGTTGAATGTTGCGTTTAATTTGAATTCTGGTACCGATAAAAAAACGGTATTTGCAAATATGGTAAATAAATATTATGGCGCGGATTCATCCACGGTCGAGGGCGCGGCGGCAAATACTTTGTTTGGTATGTATAACGCAACATTGCCTATAATTGTGAACCCGGCGGGCGAATTTGAATTTGGATTGGGGGATGGAAAATCACCAACTGTATTGGATGCAACATTTGAAAACTATGCCCCGTTGTTATATGGCAATAATTTACAGCGCATGTTTATGACGGTTGTTGCCGTTGGACACGCCACGGGAACGTTCAGCGCGGACAGTATTGAAAATTATGGCAATGGCACGGGCAGTTCGTATGGGCCACTGTATTTATCAACGTGGTCTGATACGCGTGGCACACCTGAAACAACAGACGATGTTATGTATCAATCGCGCAAGTGTGGAATTGCAGGTTCTGGCACTGGGGGCAGTGGTATTGACCCATGGTGCTTTGCAGCGGCGGGGCCAACAACAGAAATGGCAACGGCGGCGGCCGCTGGTGCGGTTGCGGCGGTCCAGGGCGCATTCCCATATATGACAAACGATAAATTGTTTACATTATTGGCATTGACGGCCGACGGGGCATATTTGGGTTCAACCGACAGCGGCACCAGCATGACCAAGGCCAACCTGGTTTCGTACCTGCGCGCTATGTACAGTTTGCCACCGGAATATAACGATAAAATCAGCACGGCGGATGAATATCTGGCCGCGTTCAAGGATGTTTATGGCTATGGCTTGATAAATCTGGAACGGGCACTGACACCCAACAAGCAATTGTATTATTACAACAGTGGTAAAATCGTTGGTACAAATGGCAATGCATATTGGCGCGCGGCGTCAAACACCACATTCCGCACATCGTCGGCGTTCAGTCCACGTATGGCAACAATCAGTGCGCCGTTCTTTGATAAACTGGAAAGTGTTGACGGGGAAATGTCATTGCCACGTATTTGGAAAAATGAATTTACCGTTGGTGCGCAATCGCGTCGTGGGTTGTATATGGGGGACGTCCTGGGAGAATTCAGAACAAACAACGTCGCCGCGCCACGCACCCAGGTTGGCAATATCAGTTTTTCAATGACTGCGTCGCCACGTGCATACAACGATAATATGGGCGGACTGGATACAATGCGGTTGGGCTATGCGCACGGTGCGTGGAATTTTGCCGCCGGGTATCAACATCATCAGACCGATGGTGCGTCGCGCTTTGACGGTATGTCAAATCCAATTCTGGGGTTGGCGTCAAATGCAGTAAACACAGATGTAAATTACCACAGCGGTAAATGGTCGTTTGGCGCACGCGCATTTTCGGGCGCAATTACCAGCGAAGATTTACTGGAAAATGACCCAACAATTTCGTCGCAATATGCGCCGGCGCGTTTGGGATTGATTTCTGGGGCGCAATCACATATCGCATGGCACGGCAATAAATTTGGTTTTACAACCGCATTTGGTAATGCACATGAATCAGATACCTTGCTGGGGGCCCAGTCGGGCGGTCTGTTAAACCTGGGGGCTGGCGATACAATGTATGTTGATACTGAATTGTCATATCGGCCAACCGATGATATCACGTTCAAGTTGCGCGGGACGTTTGCACGGACAACATCTGATATGACGGGTGGTGATTTTATCCTGGGTATGTCAGACGTTTATTCTGATGCGTTTGGGGTTGGATTGGACGCCGGTAATTTCAGTTTTGCCGTATCGCGCCCGTTGGGGGTAAATCGTGGGGTTATGCAATATTCGCATGCGGATTATGATATTATAGAGGTTGCAGACGGAAAATATGATATAGCAATCACAAACGCCGGTGTGCGTGATGTCAATCTGGCCCCGGAATACCGTGAATTGCGGTTCAGTGGCGCATATCGTCGTGCGCTGGGGGCGTTCACTGATGGGGCGGTTGGGTTTATATATCGTGTGAATCCAAATAACACAAATGAATTTGGCAATGAATCAATATTTATGCTGAAACTGAATCACAGATTAGGAATATAATTTCTTAATCTATTTTTTGTGTTGACAAAATAAAATATTTGTGTAATATTGCAGCTTGTGTAAATTAAAAAGGTGGTAGTATGAATATTTATAATAGGATTGAATACATCAAAGATTATTTGAACGGCACGGCCAAAAAAACAATCGGCGTAAATGCCAGCGAAGATGCCAAAATTTTGGGTTATTTGGTCTACGACTGTCGCAAAATGCGCGGCCGTAATGGCGTGAAGTATTACTATTTGTTTTTGAGCGAGAATTCTGATTTACAGATTGCATATGCTTTGTTGGCACGCAATGGTTTCTTGCCACGCGTTCATAACACCAAAAGTTCTATTGTTTCGACCCAGATTATACGTATCCCGATGGATTCTGTGAAAAAAGACGCTGATAAAGTTGAATTCTTGCACCAGATTCAGTTGAACGCGTATAATGTCGTATTGTATAAAGAGGTCCAAGATAAAATAGCGGCTCTGCGTGATAAAAAATTAAAACAGAACGGCAAATAAAAAAATGACCCAATCGGGTCATTTTTTATTTAGATACAACGACCATCGCGGTGCGCAGAACTGTGTCGCCGAACATATATCCAGTCTGCATTTCTTGGACAATGGTGTTCGGTTTTGCATCGTTGGTGGCGACAACCTGGATTGCGTTATGAAATTGTGGGTTTAATATCTGGCCCACAGATTCAATTTTTGTAATTCCAATTTGTGCAAACGCCGATTCAATCGCGCGGGACATTGATTTAATGCCGGGGTCATCGGGTGTTATTTGCTGTGCCGCCTGGACAGCGTCCATTACTGGCAGTATTTGTTTTGCAACATTCATTGCGCTGGCACGGCCGCGTGATTCTATGTCCAATGCCGCACGCCGACGTGTGTTTTCCAATTCGGCAACCGTGCGCAAATACTTGTCATTTAATTCGTTGAATTCGATTTTCAGCGCGGCCAATTCGGCGACCGTCGGGGCGCATTCGTCTGCGACATCGTCGGGGCAGGGCGCGTTATCCGATACAGACACCGTATCAACGGCAACTTCGTTTATATTTTTTTCTGTGTTTTTATTTTCGTCCATATTTTCTACCTGCTTATTTTTATACGATTCTGAAACAGGTGCGGGGGCGGCGGATTTGCCCCCACGCCGCACACTATATATTTATTCTATACTGGTTATTATAGGTATGAAATCGTCTGGTTTCAAGGACGCACCACCAACCAGCACCCCATCAACATTTGCAATAGACATAATTTCGGCGGCATTTGACCCCTTGACACTGGCACCGTATAAAACAGGCGTCCCGTCCAGTCCCATATCGGTCAATGTGTTCGCAATCAGTGTGTGTGCCGCGCTGATTTCATCGGCGGTGGGGGTTATGCCTGCGCCAATGGCCCATCGTGGTTCGTATGCAACGATAACGTCGTGCGCATCAGACGGGATTGATTCCCGAACCCCAGATTCAATAATCGCCATTGTTTTGCCAGCCTGTTTTTCGTCCATTGTTTCACCAACGCATATAATCGGGGTCAGACCAGCGGCAATGGCGGCCGCGGCCTTGGCCCGGACAATGTCGTTTGTGTCGCCATGATATGCGCGACATTCACTGTGGCCGACGATGACGTATTTTGCCCCAGTTGCCGCAATCATATTGGCCGAAACCTCGCCCGTGAATGCGCCGTGGTCGTGACGGCTGACGTCTTGGGCACCGATAAATGCAGTGCCAGATTCGGCACCCAATAACGGGTATGGAACGCACAGAATAACCCGATTTTTTGTTTTTACGCCACGCAATGCCTCTATCATATTTTTCAGCATTTCACGTGTTCCGTTCATCTTCCAATTACCTGCGATAATTTTCATAGAATTTCCCTTTTTTTCGTTGATTTTCGTGCTATCGTTTTGCTATGGTATCGCAAAAGGGGATTAAATGCTAGAATATTTACGTAATGCAGCAGATAAACCAGTGGCAAAAGTTTTAATTGCCATATTGGCGTTTTCTTTTGTTGGTTGGGGTGTCGCCGAATGGGTTTTCGGGGGCAGTCGTGGTGATAACACATTGGTTCGCGTTGGTGATTCTGAGGTCACAATGCAACAGTATAATGCCGAACGCTCGCGCCAGTTGGCCCAGATGACGCGTGAACAACAGCGTGCGGTCTATACCGATGCGCAAACGGGGGCGGCATTTACGGCACGCGTGTTGGGTGACCTGTCAACCCAGCGTATGGCAGAAAACCGCGCAAATGATTTGGGCTTTGTCGTGACTGATGCACGTATCGCGCGTGAAATTCGTGAATTCCCAGAATTTCAACAAAATGGAAAGTTTTCAGCATATCTGTTTGATGTTGTGTTGGCAAATTCCGGCTATACCGAGGCCCAGTTTGCCGATGTCCTGCGTAATCAAATATTGCGCGGATATGCGATTGGCGCGATTGGGGTAAAAATGCCAGTGCCTGGGTTCGCGGCGACGGCAACATATAATGCGCGTTATGGCCAGAAACAGATTGATTTCGCAACGGTAAAGTTTTCTGATTTCAAGGTTGGACAACCAACAGACGCGCAATTACAGGAATACTATACCGCGCATCCGCAAATCGTCCCGGAAAGTCGCACTGTTTCGTATGTCTTGATTCCAGCAGAAATGAGCAAGCCTGACGCCTATGACGCAGGTTTGGCCATCGCGCAAAAGGTTGAAGATGACATCATCGCAGGCGAAACGATGGCAACGGCGGCCAAACGTCACGGTGCGAAATACGTATCGCTGAAACCGTTTTCAGCAGATGCACGCCCAGCAGACGCAATTATGAACGACAAAATGGTTGCCAAGATTTTTGATATGGAGGTCGGCCTGGAAAGTGAACTGACCGAAACCAAACAGGGTTTTGTAATTGTTCGCGTGGACAAGGTTGCGCCCCAGCATAACGCAGAATATGCATCTGTGAAAAAGAATCTGGTTGCCGATTGGCAGCGTGACGCCCAACGCAAACAGGCATACGTTCGTGCAAACGAAATCTTGGTTGATTTGAACAAGACGGGCAAATTGGCGGATAAAAAATCAGTGACTGTGTCGCGCACATCGGGTGCACCGACGGACGTTCTGGTTGCGGCATTCCGTGCGCCGGCCGGCGATAATTCCATTGTTGATGGTGCGGACGCGTTCTATGTCCTGCATACTGGGGAATTTGTTGCGCCAAAAATGGACGCGAAAAAAATGGCCGATGTTCGCAAAGAATTACAGAACACACAATCGCGCGAAATTACAGACGATTATAATGCGTTCTTGATTCGCACGTATCCGGTCAAAATAAATCACAAGGTTTATGATAAATTCTTTGCAAAATAATAAAACGCCCCGAGATGGGACGTTTTTTAGTCGGGGGCGTATATGACAACAAAATGGGCGGACGGCAAAAATCGA
>OQWM01000557.1_pt1 | contig 23907 bp, 18 predicted proteins | sample 1691531 | NCBI WGS metagenome assembly OQWM01 (sample SAMN03418257, study PRJEB22391) | human gut metagenome | biome: human-gut; feature: organic feature; material: feces | host: Homo sapiens | place: Tanzania | collected 2013-01
TCACTTGTACTAATCGTCAAGTCCGACGCTCGATACGGTCGCCGCCTTGCGGCTCCAATTCCGTCTCCGAAATGGTTCAAACCGCAAGACCGACAATACTCGATTTTGAGCAGACACACTCTGACGCAGTTATTCGCTCAATAGTGCGTTTTTAGAGCAGGATTGTGCAATCGGGCTCAATCTTGCGGCACGCCTTCACCACTTTCTTCATAATTTCATCGAAATTTGCATCGTCCGCTTCGATTGTGAGTCGTTGCATCATGAAACTCACTGTTGCGGATTGCACGCCGTCGATTGCATTGATGGCGTTTTCCATTTTTGCGGCGCAGTTTGCGCAATCAAGGTCTTCGAGTTTGTAAATCTTTTTCATAGCGGTTCTCCTTTTTCGATTTATAGTCCCCTGTTTTTGCAGGTCAAATCCTTATTTTATATTACGTTTGAACATTTTGATTGTTGAACAAATATTCAAGCGTTGTTCGAGAAAAAACAGGGAATTCGCACTCCCTGCAAATTTTTATTTCTCGTTGACGTGCGTAAGACCGCACTGCATGATGAGCGTGACGTGATCGTCGTCGAGCGAATAACGCACTTCTTTGCCTTCTTTCGTGCCTTTGACGAGTTTTATCGCTTTAAGCACGCGAAGTTGATGTGAAATTGCCGACGTGCTCATTCCGAGTTTGTCTGCGATTTCGCCGACGCACATATCGCTCATTTGCAAACAACTCAATATCTTCACTCTCGTGGGATCGCCGAGTGCTTTGAACAGTTCGGCAAGCGAAAGCACGACGTCTTCGGTCGGCATTTCGGTGATATTGAAGTTTTCTTCGTGTGTGCAATTCATATTCTCTCCGTTTGAACGATTGAATGATTATTCAAATGTTCAGTTATATATTATTCCCGAATTTGCAATATGTCAACGCTTTTTCGCAATATTTTTTCGATTTTTACAAAAATTTTCAGACAAAAAGGCACAAAACTTGACGTAAGCGAATTTTTATCGGTCAGAATGTATCGTAAACGACACAGGCGATTTTGATATGTCGAATATTGTTTTCAATATTGATTTTGTTTCTTTGATATTGTACAATAGTATAGAAAAATTATTGTGCGCGTATATGCGTGCATAAGGAGGAATTATGAGCAAATCTTCAACGCGCCGCGTTCCGATGGTTCTTATCGTCGTGCTTGCCATATTACTTGCAAGTTTGATGAGTTTTTCCATCGTTGACGGCATCTCCAAAGCGGACGATGAGAATATCGCAATCGAAAACACTCTCACCGTCGGGCAATTCAGCGATATTCACTACTTCCCGCTCGATTATTGCTATCAGGACGTCAAAGCCGACAACTACAAAACGAGTGATTTCTACAACTCCATGACCGGCGATACGAAACTCGTTCTGGAAAGCGGTATGATTTTGAAACAGCAAGTGGAACAGTATATCGCTGACGCAAAGCAAGGCACTTGCCCCAAATACGTCTTTGCATCGGGCGACCTTTCCAAAAACGGCGAAGTGACGGCTCTCGTTGACGTTGCAAACGCTTTGCGTTATATGCAAAACGAGATAAGAAAAGTTGCAGGATACGAAAACTTCCAGGTTTTCGCAACGCCGGGCAACCACGACCTTTACAACACTTCGGGCGCGCTCTATTCGCAAGTTGACGGTTCGGGCAGAATCTCCGACGCAGTGAGCGCAATGCAATTTGCACTCATCTTCGCAGGTCTCGGCTATCCCGACGCAAACCTTACCGGCGAAAACGGCGCAATCAATCTCACCGAATATCTCCCTGAAAAATACTGGTACGGCACTTTCACAACGACTTATCAGCCTTCTTACAACTCAAAGTCTCTCAACATTCACTACTACGACGAACGTCTCGAAGCAGTTTCCGAAAAAGCGACCACCGCTGAAAAACTCGCTCTCTACTACGAACTCGGCGACGGCAACAACGTGCTTTCTCTCACTGCCGAAATCAAAGTCGCAGGTCTTGAATCCTACTCCATTATGGTCATCGACGCAAGCGACAGACAAGCGGACGAAATCGGCGCAATCGTGCGTATAAACAAAGGCGAATACGACGCTCTCGTCGCAAACGGAAGATCGGCAAACTTCAAATTCTATCTTGAAAACGCAGACGGCTCTATCAACACCCAAAGCGTTGCAACCACCGCTCAACTTTCTTCCGCTTTTGCCGCAAATCAAAACGTTTATCGTTCGACCGGTCTTGACCATCTCTGCGGCGGACGTCTCACCGAAGACGTTCTCGACTGGATGGAACGCTTCTGCGACGAACAAAACTCCAACGGCGAAGCCACTCTCGGCGAAGAGACCGTGATTGCGTGTTTCCACCAAAACGCTCTTCCGCACTGGGAAATGGAAGACGAAATTCTCAAAGACTTCACCATTTACAACTGGGAAAACACTGCAAAACGTATGCTCGATATGGGCACTCGCTACGTCTTCACGGGGCATATGCACGTGTGCGACGCAATGAGTTACACCGACGCGGCAGGCAGAACGCTTTACGATTTCCAAACGGGTTCTTGCGTGAGTTATTACTCTCCGAGAAGATACACCACCGTCAATAGATACAATGCAAACGGCAAACTCGGCGAAGACTGCGTGTCCAAAGTCATGACGCTCGACTCCGTCGGTATCAAAGAAGTGCCGAGCAACAACGTCTTCACCGCGGCTTCCTGGAATCAATCGGCATACGACACCGCCATTGCTGCATACACCGAAAACCCCACTCACGAAAACTGGGAAGCGGTCGTTGCAAGCAACCACGACTATCTTGCGTACATCATTCAATACGAAGATATGTCTCACCTTTCCTACAACGACTACATCACGAAAGAGATCTACTCTCAACTTCTCGACAGACTCGTCAGTCACTTCCTTAATCAAGGGACGATAGATTCTTTGGTGAGCAAAGTCACCGACGTCGTCGCAGGCGATAACATGGTCGTCGGACTTGTTCGCAGCACGCTCTTCCCCGATTTTGAAAAATACAATGAAGAAGACGACGATTACGAATACGTGAGCGTAGACACAAAACACGCTTTGAGCGGTCTTGTCGATTATATTCTCGACACGGTGCTTTACGATATGCCCTATAAATACGAAGGCGAGACCGTAAACAAAGCTCTCGATCTCGTGAATAAGGTCGTCGGCAACATTCTCGATTGGTCTTTCGGCGACGAAAACATTCAATCGAGCGTCAACCCCGAAAACAAGGGCAAAATGAAAGTGCAGGATATTGCGTCTTTCATTCTCACCGCGCACACTATCGGCATCGAAATTTCTTTTGACGAAACTTACGATTCGATAGACGCGACGTTCTCCGAAGTTGCCTGCGGCGAAGAAACTTTCCGTTTCCAACAACCCACCGACGCAACTTATCGTAAACGTATGCTTGCCGCACTCAACGATATGTGCGACCAACTCGAAAGCGGCGAATTCGTAGAAAAACTTCTCAGCGCGCTTCTCGACCCCGTTTTCAGCAACGACGGTTCTCTACTCAAAACCATTCTCAACCACAAATTCGATTTCAGGGATGCAGTTGAAAAGGATTACCTTACGCCCGACGAACTTGAAAGTCTCAAAAAAGGCCTCGGCGAAGGTCTTCCCGCAATACTCAAGATGCCGCTCGTCAAGAATCTGCTTCAATCAATGGGCATCACGCTCGAACTCCCGGAAGATTATTCTATCGACGCGACAAACTTCGTGCTCGTTGACGTAATCAACGATTTGCTCCCCGCAATCAAGACCGTAGTTGCAAAACTTCTCGGCTTCTCTCTCGAAGGTTCGGATGTCATAGGCATCGTTCAGAACTTCCTTGACAGTTATCTCGTTGACAGTTTCTACAAAGGTCTCGGCGGCATTGCAAAAGAAATCGTAGTTACGTTTGCAACCGACGTTTATCCCGACCTTGCGGACTTCACCAACCCGTCCGCTCCCACCACGTTCCAACCCAACGAAAACTATGTTTTCGGTGGCGTGAAACTTTCCTATTTGTCCACTCTCAACAAAGTGTCTACCGTCGGCGCGGAATTTAACGCGGCAACGCAAGACAACGGCAGAGTTCCGTCAAGAGTCACGGCAAACTTCGACACCGCAAACGGTACGAGCGCGTATACAATTCGCTTCTACACCGAAGAAAACGTATACGGCACGTTCAGACTTTTGGACGAAAACGGCAACGAACTCGGAGCACTCTCCACTTCTCAAAAGCAAGCGTTTGCAGATTATGCGGTCAACAAAACCGATTATCTCGACGCAAAAGCAAGTGCAACCATCAACGGAATCAAAGTGGATATGCTCACGCAAACCAAACCGCAATACATTCCGCTCATCGACCTTGGTCTTCTCTGCCTTACGCACGGTCAAATCGAAGACAAGGCTACGGAACAACCCTACGTTTACGGCGATCGCGATGCGTCCGTTGCAAACAGCGTAATTTACTGGAACTGCACCACCGTCACAATCTCCGGTCTCGAAGCAGGCAAAACCTACTACTATGACGTTGCGGGCAACTTTGAGTATAAAGGCGAAGCCAACCACTTCTCTTTGCTCGAATTTGTCCAACTCAACGGATATGACAAATCGGGATTCACTTTCACAACCGCAAAGGACGCAAACTCCGATTCGTTTGAATTCCTTACGATTGCAGACATCCAAGGCATGATCCAAAGCATGTACGACGAAAGCCACGAGGCAGTCTCCGCTCTTCTCAAAGACGAGCGCGTCAACGGCTACGACTTCATTCTCAACGCCGGCGATATGTGCGACAACGGCAAGAACTTCGGTCAATGGGGCATGGCTCTCAACACTTATCAGGATCTCACCATCAACACTTCCGTCTTCTTCACGTCGGGCAACCACGAGAACAATACGGGTGCAATGGCAAGATACTTCAACTACACCGAGAAGAAGGACGGCAACGTGCAAGCGATAAGCGGCGAATATTACTCTTTCGATTACGCAAACGCTCACTTCACCGTGCTTGACACCAACGACGCAACAAGCGACGGTCTTGGCGCAGAACAACTCGCATGGCTCAAAAACGACCTTGCAAATACCAATGCAAAATGGAAATTCGTGCTTATGCACAAGAGTTTGTACTCGGCAGGCTCTCACGCGTTTGACGGCGAAGTCATCGCAATGCGCACTCAACTCACCAAACTCTTTGCAGAAAACGGCGTAAACGTCGTATTCGGCGGACACGACCACACCTACACCGAAACCTATCTCGTTGACAAGGACGGCAAAGTTGTTGACAAAACCGACGGCAAAGGCGTGCGCTATACGGGCGACGGCGTTATGTACATCACGCTCGGCACGCTCGGCACAAAGTTCTACACTTACAGAGAGAACGACATGACAACCGACAAGTTCAACAAGGACGAAAGTATTCTCCACACTCTCGATTCTCAAACGTTTGGCAAAGTTGTCGTCAGTGGTGATACAATCACCTACACCGGTTACTATTTCAACCGCTCAACAGGCAAGATTGACGAAATCGGCGCAACAACTCTCTCCGCAAAGAAGAACAATCTCACGACGATTCTTCTTGCAACAATCATTCCGTCAGTTGCAGTCATAGGCGTCGGCGTTGGTCTCGGAGTTTTCTTCGCAAAGAAGAAAAAAGCAAAAATTGCGGCGTAATTTAGCCGATAAAAACGAAAAGCGTTCACCGTCCGGTGAACGCTTTTTTGATGAATAATTTTGGCACGGGCACAGAAAAAGTTTCAGTTTCGTTTCCACGAGATTGCCACGCCGAACAAGTCGGCTCTCAATGACAAAGTTTGAGATTGCGCCCGAAACAAAACCCAACGTACATGTGGCACGTGATTTTGGAGCGGATGGGTGTTGACACAGCTATTCGCTCAATAGCACACTCAATCGGGTGCGAGTGTCCCACCCAATCTAATCACCAAGCCGACAATCTTGCGAAATTGCGGCAGGAATTTTTGTCCGTGATTAAACTGATAGCAAAGATTTTCGGCGCGGTAGCGGAACAACAAGCCTAATGCGGCTCTCGGCGTTGCTTGCACGCAAGCGATGCCGTTGCCGCGATGACGGCTTTTGTTCTTGCTATTTAGCGCGTTTTAGATGCAATTCACGCATTCCTTCAACCTTATCGCAAATCTCTTTCAGATTGCAATGTACGCAATCCACGAGTACGTTGTCGAGAATGTGGTTTAAGGCATCGAGAACTTCGGACGAACGCTCGGAAATTGCATAGATAGGTGCAAAATCGACGGGTGCGTCGGCTATGAAAATCACGGTGACGGCAGACACGACGGAGCGTGTGAGATAACTTGCAATAATCGTGTTGCCAAGTTTTTGAAAACTCAATCCGTCTTTTAGTGCCTGCTTGCTTACGCGCACCTGCTCACGTTTTGTGAGAGCAGACGCTCGCATCATAAAGCCCTTGACGTTGTCCTTGTATTTGGCATATTCAAGCGATTTTATCAAATCGAAAATCTTTTGTTCTTCATCGGGACTTTGTTTTAGAGAAATCAGCACGATTTTTGCATAATTGCAATCGGCTTTGATGTCTTTGAGTTCCTTGCCGACGAGAATGGTTTCGCTTTTCAGGGCTACGTCGTCGGTTACGAGTGCCATACCGAGCGAGTCGAGATTGCTTCCGCCGAGTTCGTACGCCGAATCGCGCATAAGCACGAGATCGCTTCTCTCCTGCGTCGGCAAAACGTCTTTTTCGTCAAAAGGAAACCTTTTGGACGGCGTTCCGTCCAAAAGGCCGAGAATATCCTTTATATCGTTGTCGAATATGCCTATCATATCGTTTTTTCAAACGCAATCACAGTTTGTGCGTGCGCTCCATGTGGTCGTAATGTTTCTTCATCTTGTGGTAGAACCAGTAGATGAATTTCATATCGAGATTGAACCAATAAATCGTGAACGTGAGAAGGAAGAACAACAATGCCGCTCCTGCCACGCATCCGATGACTATACCTGCGATAACTCCCGGTGTCATAATTCACTCCTTACGCTTTTGCCAAGCCTTTTTGTCTTGCGTATTCCGCCGCTCCGAGCGCACCCATAAGTTGCGGGTCGGTTTTAAGGTCTATGACCTTTATCTTGAGCACTTGCTCTATTGCCTGTTTGAGTCCGTCGTTCTTTGCGCAACCGCCCGTAAGCGTGATGCTGTCCGTTGCGCCCGCTTTCTTTGCCATGACGAAGCATCTCTTTGCAACGCTCATTTCGATACCTGCCGCAATCTCGTCCGTGGGCTTGCCTTCGCCGACGAGCGAAATGACTTCGGATTCTGCAAAAACGGTGCATTGTGCGGAGATGGGAATGACGTTCTTTGCTTTGAGCGAGAGTTTGGAGAAGTCGCTGAGCGACATTTCAAACGATCTTGCCATTGCTTCGAAGAAACGTCCCGTACCTGCCGCGCACTTGTCGTTCATTGCGAAGTTCTTGACAGTGCCGTCCGTATCGATTGCGATACCCTTGATGTCTTGTCCGCCGATGTCGATGATTGCCTTGACGCTTGGGTCTGTAACGTGAACGCCCATAGCGTGGCAAGAGATTTCGGAGATGTTTTCGTCTGCCGTAGCGACTTTGTTTCTGCCGTAGCCCGTGCCAACGAGATAGGTAAGGTTTTTCACGTCGCCTTTAAGTTCGGGGACTTTTGCCACGACTTCGTTCATAGCGGCTTCTGCAGAGAGTGCCGCGTTGATTTTGCTCTTGATGGTGGTGTCAGCAAGCATCTTGCCGTTTTCATCCAATATAACTGCTTTGGTGTAGGTTGAACCTACGTCGCATCCGCCAAAATATTTCATAATAGTTTTCCTTCCTTTTCAAAGAATTTGCGTCTTACCACGCCTGTGAATCGTCGAAGTCCAAAAGTGTTTCGTCGACGGGTTTTTCTTGCAAAACGGTTTGCATATACTTGTTGACTTGCTCGCGCATATCGCGTCTTGAAATCGTACGGCTGTCCATAAGATCCTGTTGCACCCAAATGAAGTTGTAGCCGCGCTCTCTTGCCTGTTCGTCGAACATACCGACAAGACCGTCCATACCTTTGCAGGAGATTTGGTCGTACATGATAATCGTGTCCACGTTGTATTCTTCTGCAACTCTCCAGCACTCGTTGAGAACGTTTGCGTATCCGCCTTTGGTGTGGGTACGCATGGTCGCGCGCTGATAGGTCTTTGCAAGGTCTTCGAGCGCATGCTCGTGCGTGTCGGTGCGGAATTTGAGATAGGAAATCATGGTTTCCATATCCATGACGACGTTTATGCCCCAGCAATTTTCAAGCCAATTCGCAAAGGACGTATAATAGTTTGCAGGGCAACTCCACACGATTGCGCGGTGGCGCATTTCCTTGCTCGCTTTGGTCTTCTTTGCGTACGCCTTTTCCATGATTTTGTTGACTTTCTTGTCAACTTTAAGGAAGCGTTTGTCAAAACCGCCCGAGAGATGATAGTAATAAAGTCTATAAAGCCAGAACGTTGCGCCGGTCATCTGCGGATAGTTGGTCTTGTTGACTTCCCATTTTTGCATCTCATAGTCAAGCTGTTTGTTGTATCTTTCAAGAGCCTTTATAAATGCGTCCCAATCGAATTTTTCGCCCGTTTGGTCTTCAACGAATTTGATAAGGTCTTTGATTTCGTCAACGGCGTATTTTTGCACGTCTTCGCCCTTATATCTCAAAGGCACGTTGTAAACGTGGGTTGGCAGTTTGAAATATCTGTCTTGGAAAGTTGTGGTCATGATAGAACCGTCGCAAGGCATATTGCAGGTTATCATGCACTTGCCGAGTTTCGGATAGTCGTCATCCACGCACACGCCCGCTTCCGCACTCGGCAACGGACATACGTCTGCAGGAACGCCGAAACTTTCGATTGCGTCAAGATACGGCGGCACGACGAGTTGGTCCACCATGCTCGAAAGGAAGATTGGCATCGTTTGCATCGGGTACGCTTTGAGATTCGGAAATCCCGCGATGAATTCGACGGGGATAAGCTCGTCTATGCAAACGAGTTTTTTGCTCTTTTTGTTCTTCGGGAACATCTTTTCGTCCGCTTCGAACGCCGTGAGAATAAGCCCCGTTGCGTGCTTGACGATCATGTTGAAATGAAGATGCGTCATCAAAAGTTGCGGTCCGCGCAAACCTTCGGTGTGACGATCCACAAATGCCGGCGTTGAAAGATAGGTCGCCATCCAGCGATATCTCCACAGTCCCTTGACCACCGCAACGGGATTTTTGAGCACCATCACCACCATATCTTTCCAGGTGACGAGCCAACGCCAGTAGTCAACGAGCGTATCCTTAAAGCCGCGCCATTCGCGATGTTTGTAAAGTCCGGTTTTATCCTGATGCAGATTTTTATATCCGCCGTAAGTTTTCTTTGCCATAACTCACTCCTTTGCCTTTTTCGCCTTTTGAATGTGCTTGATTTCAAGGCTTTCGACGAACGCCTGAATACGCGTTCTGAGTTGTCCCGACGCATTTGCCGTATACTGACGGTCGATTGCGATTGACGGAATGCCGAATTCGTTGGTCATTATGTAGGAAGCGAGCGCACGCTCGTATCCCCAGTATTCGCAGAATTTGAGTTGTTCGTACACGACGCCGTCCGCATGGAAATCTTCGACAAGTTGCTTGACGTATTGACGACGATCGTCGACCTTTTCGTGTTCCATATATCTCGGGCACTGGCAGGTCTTCATATAGTGACGGCAAATCTGAGTGAGAACGTCTTCTTCGTCGTTGAGAATAATCTCTTCTCTTCCCGGGAAAGAACCGAAACAATATCTGTCCGCGCACACGAACGCGCCGCTGTCTTCAAAGAGTTTCGTGAAGTCGGGATCGTCGATTTCGCTGCCGACAAGCACCACTCTCGCCCTGTAGAATTTCTTTTGATCGGGTTCGCGATGGCGCAACTCTTCGAGCGTTTCTTCGAGTTTGTCCACGATGAGATATTTCGGGCAGCAGTACGTCGCAAGGCAAAGAACGTGGAATTCATAACCCGTGATGCGCGGATTTTCTTCCTTTCTGAACTCGCCGATTGCGGTGATTGCTCTGCACACTCTGTTGTGAAGTTCCACCGCTTTTCTCATTGCGTCGTCGGAGATATCCACTCCGTACACTTCTTTGAGTTTGCCAAGCACTTTAAGGCGCATCTGATTGACGTAACTTTCAACGCAGTGGTCGTTGGTCTTGAACGGCATATCGAATATGCTGACAAAGAATTTGTCGTTGTCGACAAGACGCAAAAGTTCGAAATGCTCAATCGTTCTGTTCATCTCGCTGCAAGTCTCGCCCGCAAAAAGCGCGGACAAGAAGCCGTAGCCGCCTTCGATGCCGCGTTCGAGCAACGCTTTTGCAAATCCGCAAATGAACGGGCTGAGATAATAGGTTGCGATGTCCACCGAACCCGTTCTCGGCGCGCGAAGTCTCACGCTGAAGCAGTTGTCGAGATTGAGCAACACTTCGGGCACGTGATAGCACGTGTAGCCCAGCGCGATTTTGCCGTCTTCTTTGACCGCTTGCTGAACCAACTCGTTGTTGGCTTCCTGCAAGAGATTCTCAAAGTAGAGCAAATGTTTCAGGTCTCTCATATTTTTCTCCTATTTTAAGTTCGGTCGCCGATAATGCCCATTTTTTGCAAGGCGGTCTCGACTCCCTTTACAACTTTTGATTCTTTTGGTAATTCGAATACGCTCTCGCCTTTAAGGTCGAATTCTGCAAGATTTGCGTCGTCGCCTATGGTTGCGAGAAGTTCCACTCCGTCATAATCGAGCGAACGCACCGTTTCTTCATCGGTGACTCTGTTGACGATGACGCCGATTTTTTCGTACATAACGAGATCGTCGGCAACACCCTTTATCGTCTTGCATACGTCTCTGCCCTTCTTTGACTGGTCGGTTACGAGCACGAGATGCGTGACTTTTTCCATAACTCTGCGGTTTATCTGCTCGATACCCGCTTCGCCGTCTATGACGACGTAATCGAAATCTTCGGACAAAATGCTGATGACGTCTTTAAGATAGGCGTTGATTTTGCAATAGCACCCCGCGCTTTCGGGACGTCCGACTGCGATAAAGGCATATCCGTCCCTTTCTACCATTGCGTCGAATATGCGAAAACGCGCTTCGTTGAGAAGTTCGATAGCCGCCTTGGAATTGCCGTCTTCGACATTTTCGATGATGCTTTTTCGTATATCGTCGATCGTGGTTTTCACGTCGACGCCGAGCGCGGTGGAAAGCCCGACCGCCGGGTCTGCGTCTATTGCGAGAATACGTTTATCTTTGAAATTTTCCGTGAGAATTCGCACGGCGGTTGCCGCAAGAGAAGTTTTTCCCACTCCGCCTTTGCCTGCGAAAGTTATTATGGTGGATTTTTGCATATCACCGCTCCGTTTGTGCGCAAAATATCATCTTGACACGCACTAAACACTATATGTATATAGTGTATCACACAACCGCTTGCCTTGTCTATACTCTATAAAAAAATATGAATACATATTTATCAATATAAATGCTCGAATTTGTATTAAAAAAGTATTAAAAACAAAACAAACGCTATTGCGGTAGCGATTTTTTCAGGCCGAAAAACGCTGTGCGGCGTATAATAAGCCACACGCGAGCGAGATATTTGTTTACAAATCTGCGGGTGTATCTTATAATTATATCAACAATCGTTAAAGGAGACTTTATGTATAAATTCAATCCCGACTTTTATGCCGACGTGCGAATCGAAGATCGTTTTTCTTCCACCGTCGTTTTCAAAAACGGCGCGCTCGACGCTTTGAACGAGCGTGTGGAAAAAAGAGCCTTCATACGCGTGTTCGACGGCAATCTGTGGCTTTATGCTTCGACGTCGGACGTCGACTCAGTGCAAAACGAACTCGACGCTCTTTACGCACAGGCCACTCCTAACAAAAACATTGCGGACAACCCTATCGTCAAACGCTATCAGGTCAACGTCGCAAACGAAATGAAGTTTGAAGCGGACAGCGTGAGAAACGTGTCCAAAGACGACAAACTTGCTCTTCTCAAAGGTGTGCAGGAACACGTCAAAAGTCCTTTCCTTGCAATGAGCCAAGTTGCATACAAAGACCGCAACAGCGTGTACGAATTCTTTTCTTCAAAAGGCGCGGACATAAAATACGACTATCAGATGTGCGGTATTCTCGCAGTGGGAATTCTCGCAGCGCCCGGAGATTTCGTTCAAGCCGGTTATCAACAGGCAAAGCCTTTCTTCAAAGAACTCGGCGGTTTTGAAAAAGAAATAGAAAAGAAAATGGCAGACGCCGACAATTTCGTGCAGAATGCAAAGCCTTGCACGAAAGGCAAATTCCCCGTCATTCTCTCTCCTATGGCGGCAGGCATGTTCGCGCACGAATCGTTCGGTCACAAGAGCGAAGCGGACTTCATGCTCGGAGACGAACACATGGCAAAAGAATGGGTGCTCGGCAAAAAGGTCGGAAGCGATATTCTTTCTATCGTTGACACGGGCACCGACTTCGGCTCGGGATACGTTCCGTTTGACGACGAAGGCACGAGAGCGGGCAAAACCTATCTCATAAAGAACGGCATACTCTGCGGCAGACTGCACAGTGCGACTACGGCGGCGGCTCTTGAGGAAGAGCTCACGGGTAACGCACGCGCAATCGACTGCAAATTCGAGCCTATCGTGCGTATGACAAACACCTATATAGAGCCCGGCAACAGCACTTTCGACGAACTCGTGGCAGGCATAAAGCACGGCTATTTCATCGACACCGTGTCGCACGGCTCGGGCGGTTCAACGTTTACGATCGCTCCGTCCATCGCATACGAAATCGTCGACGGCAAAATCGCAGGCCCCGTCAAAATATCCGTCGTCACGGGCGACGTGTTTGAAACGCTCAATCTCATCGACGGTCTCACAGACGAAACGATTTTCGAAGACGGCGTATTCGGCGGTTGCGGCAAGATGGAACAATTCCCCCTTCACGTTCTCGACGGCGGTCCGTTCGTTCGCGTGAAAGAAATGAACGTTCAATAAGGAGATCGATATGCAAAAAGAAATTATAAAAAAGAAAACGTCGTCTCTCACTATAAACGTCGTTGCAACAAAAGCAGAGTCTTTGCGCAAAGTCGTTGAAGACACCACGACGGTGCGCGTGTACGAAAACGGCAATATCGGCGTTGCGGGACAAGTCGGAAAAGCGGACATTTGCGACGTCGAAAAACAAGCGATTGACAATCTCGCTCTTGAAATCGCATACCCGTGCGATTTGACGAAAAATACACAAAAGGCAGTTGACGCACGCAAAAACGTCGTTGACACCACACATTTTGTGAAAATCATGCAAGGTTTGCTTGCAAAACTCGAAAAAGAAATCCCGTCTTTCCTGTTCAGCAACAAAATAACGTACAGAGAAAACGAAACGGAATATACAAACAGCGAAAATACTTTTCTTTCACACGCAGGCAACGAACTCGACATAGTCTTGTGCATAAAAAGCAAGACCAGCGCAAACATAATGGACTTTGCGTATGCGGTCGATATGCTTGACTACGACGAAGACAAAGTTGTTGCGGACATCAAATCCCTTTGCGACGCATACGACAATAAAATCGACTGGCAGAACGGCAAATACGTCGTGGTTGCAAGCGGTTCTATGTTCTACGGAGACGCTCTCGGAAACTTCTCAGGCGAACTGTATGCAAGCGGCGCGTCTCTTTTCAAAGACTGCTTCGGACAAAAGATTTTCGATGAAAAGGTCACTCTCGAACTTGACCCCGAAAACGCAAACAACGTCTGTTTCTTCGACGCTGAAGGCACTTTACTTGAAGGAGACGATTGCGCGCTCATCAAAAACGGCGTGTTCAAGCGAGTTCTTGCAAACAAGAAAATCTCTGCGCAATTCTCTCTTCCCCGCATTGCGTGTTCCGCTGCGGCATACGATTCTATTCCTGCTGTCGGCGCAAGCGGATTGCGTTTCAAAAACACGCATAAGAGCATTCTCGACGCGATTGGCAACGAAAAAGCAATCTATATCGTGGAAGCGTCGGGCGGCGATATGACCACAAGCGGCGATTACGCAACCCCGTGCGAAATCGCTCTGTTGATTGAAAACGGAAAATTCGTCGGCAGACTGCCCAAAATCAATCTGTTCGGCAACGTGAAAGAATTCCTTGGGGACGACTTCGTCGGCGCAAGTGACAAAGGCTTGTTCAACTATCAGGATTCGATGGCAGTTGCAAAAATGAACGTATCGCTCATCTGAATATAAACCGCGCAATATCGCATAAAATCGTATTGCGTTCGCAACGTCTTACAAAACTTGTAAACGGCAAAAAAATCCCCGCTATGTATTGCGGGGATTTTTGTTTATACTTTTGAACCGATCAGTTGAAAGAGTTGTACCACACCAACATCGCGATGGCGATAATCAGAAAAACCGTTCCGATAATCAGAAAAACCAAAGTCGTTTTTTTGCCTTTTCTTTTCTCCTGTTTCCTTTCAACGTATTCTTGATACGTTTCTTTCTTTTGCCACGTCAGACGTCTTTTCGTCGGCATATGCACGTCAAAGAACGTCGAAACGCTGTATCCCAGTCCGTCGAACGCGCCCTTTGAAGATGCCCACGTAAGACCGCAATAGCATAGGAACAGTGCAGACGCAACGAAAAACGCGTCGCAAAGTATTTTTGCGGTGTCCTGCGCAGATTTCTGCTCGGTGAGCAATCCGTTCAAGCCGCAAACAAGCAGCACGACGGTCAACGCCACGACAAACGCAATAACGTAGCCGATTATCTTTTTTTTCATTCTTCCACTGCTCCGTTTTCGTCAACGGGGTCGTCAACGACGACGGTCGGTTTGATAAGCGGATCGCATTCTTCCTGAACGAGTTCAGCACCAAGATCCTGTGCGTGTCCCTGATCGAGAACGTCCGCCTTGGTTTCTTCGAGTTTTTCCGCAGGTTGCGTAACGTCGACGGGCTCGTCGGACATTTCGTTTGCCGTCGTATCGTCGGGTGTTGCTTCGCCCTTGCAGATAGCAACGTATTTTTCAAATTCCGCTTGGTTGCAAGACACGAAATGTCCCGGCTCGACTTCTCTCAACACGGGTTTATCCACCGAATAGTCGTGGTCTGCAAGCGGATTGTAAACGATACGTTTACGCTGTTTTTCATACACGGGGTCGGGAAGCGGAATTGCCGACAACAACGAACGGGTGTACGGGTGAAGCGGATGCGCAAAGAGTTCTTCACTGGTTGCAAGTTCCACCATATTGCCGAAATACATGACGCCGATTCTGTCCGAGAAGTATTTGACGACGGACAAATCGTGCGCAATGAACATAATCGTGAGACCGAGTTCGTGTCTCAAATCGTTGAGCAAGTTGATGACCTGCGCCTGAATGGAAACGTCGAGTGCGGAGATAGGTTCGTCCGCGATGATGAGATCGGGCTCCATAATGATTGCGCGAGCAACGCCGATACGCTGTCTTTGTCCGCCCGAAAATTCGTGCGGATATCTGCCTGCGTGTTCTCTGACGAGACCGACTTTTTCAAGCACTTCGTACACTTTTTCGTCAACAACTTTCTTGTTGCGTATTCCGCGAATGGTAAGCCCTTCCGCAATGATTTCACGCACGGTCATTCTCGGGTCGAGCGACGCGATCGGGTCTTGGAACACCATCTGAATCTTGGTTACGAGACGATCTTTGCGCGCAAGTCTGAGCTCCTTGCGATACTCCGAATTGAGTTGCTTGTATTCTTCGCTTTTCTTGTCGAGTCCGTCAAACTTCGGTTTGTATTCCGCGCGAACTTTGTCGACCTGCTCTTTTGCATACATCTTATCGCACTTTTTCTGGTCGCGATTTGCAAGACGTATGTTTTTGTTCTCTTTTTTCAGAACGCCCGCACATTCTTTGAGCGACGCTTTGAAATCGGGCTTTTCCTGTCCTTTTTTTGCGGTGATTATCGCTTTTACGTCGGACAAGAACTTTTTGACCGCTTCTTTTTCGTGTTGCTTATAAGAAAGCGTACCTGCGCAAATTCTTCTGCCTTTGAAATAAACGTCGCCGGACGTGCAGTTGTACAATTTGATGATGCTTCTGCCCGTCGTGGTTTTTCCGCAACCTGATTCGCCGACAAGACCGAAGACTTCGCCTTTCTTGATGTCGAAACTCACGTCGTTGACCGCCTTGAGCGTCGAAGAGCCGAGTTTGAAATACTGGCACAAATGTTCGACTTTAAGGAGAGTTTCTTTTTCGTCTGCGTTGTTGATATTCACGTCGTTTTCCATAGTCACTCTCCTTGTTTTTGGCTTGCGTTTTGTTCTGCAAGTTTCTTCATTCTCGCGATACGGTCGGAAACGATTTTCGGCATTTCGACCTTAGGCGCAGACGGGTGCAAAAGCCACGTCGCCGCACTGTGCGTATCGCTTATCTTGAACATGGGCGGTTGACGCTCGAAGTCTATCTTCATTGCGTACTTGTTTCTCGCCGCAAAAGCGTCACCCTTTGGCGGATAAATCATGTTTGGCGGAGTGCCGGGTATAGCTTCGAGTTTCTCGTTTGTGTCAAGGTCCGGCATTGACGAGAGAAGCGCCCATGTGTACGGGTGTGCGGGCGAATAGAATATGTCTTCCGCAGTGCCCATTTCCACGATTTTGCCTGCATACATAACGGCGATTCTGTCGGCCATGTTTGCAACGACGCCCAAATCGTGCGTTATGAATATAATGGAAAGATTTCTTTCCTTCTTGATTTTGTTGATAAGTTCGAGAATCTGCGCCTGAATCGTGACGTCGAGTGCCGTCGTAGGCTCGTCGCAGATAAGAATATCCGGGTTCGCCGCAAGCGCGATTGCAATGACTATACGCTGTCTCATACCGCCCGAGAACTGGAAGGGATATTGACGATATCTCTTTCTCGGTTCGGGTATGCCGACTTCTTCCATAAGTTTGAGCGCGTTGTTCTTTGCAACCATGTGCGTGACGCGGTATGCAACGGCTTGCGCTTTCGCTTTAAGGAAGTCTATCATTGCGACTGCGTTTTCGTCTGCATCGAAAGAATCTGCGGTCTCAACCGACTTTTTGTACGCCGCGCAAAGTTTGTCTATGATGGCGACGATGTTGCTCTTTGCCATATTGAGATCGACTATCTTTGCAGGGACAACCTTATAGTCGGGCGTTTTGCCGCGTGCGATGAGTTTGTCGTATTTCGCTTGTTCTCTGTCGAAACGCTTTTGTTCCTTCTTATTGTTGGGGATTGCGTCGAAATAAGTGTCTATCGCGCGCAAAAGGCTTGATTTGAACGTATAAGCAGTGCTGTCTTTCACGAGTGCGAGTCTGTCGATAGACTCGTTTACGAGCGCACTGAGTTCTTTTGCCGTTGCCTTGTAAATCTTCTTGTCCGCTTCTCCGTCAATGAAAACCGTTCTCTTTTCGGAGATTGCTTCGATGACTTCTTTCTTTTTCTCGATTGAATTGCCGTGCGAGAACAAGAGTGCCTTTTTCACGTCGTCGATAAACGAGAGCATGAAATTGTCGTCGAGGTACTTGCGCAGGAATTTGTTGAGTTCTTCAACCGATTCCGTCGGCAACTCTTCTCCGTGTCCGAACGTGAGATAGTACGCAAACGCGAAATAGTTGGGCATAGGCTTGTTGCAACCTTCTTCAAACAACTCTTTAAGGCGTTTGAGCGGCTCTACGCAAGCGGAATAATCCTTGACTTTGCCCTTTGATTTCTTCACCGCATCCGCCGCAATCTTAAACTTGTTTGCGACTTCCACGACTTCGCTCGTGCAAACGTATTCGTGCACCGAATACTTTGCGTCGAGCATAATATCTCTTTCGTTTCTCGCGAACTCGGTTACGGCGTTCTTTTCGATGTGGAAAAGCAAATCTTCCACGTCTTCGAGCCCCGTGCTTGCGTTTTCGCGAGCGTTGTTGAATGCGCTTTCGAGTTTGATATGGACGCACTCGAACGTGTCGAAATCTTTGGTGTTCTTCGCGTTTTTCAAGCCTTGTTCGGACTTTGCGTCAACGCCCATAGACTCGTTCATCGCTCCGAGCAATCTCTTCATCATACCGTTGAAAGCTTTGCGAGACTCTTTTCTGTTGGCGCGATTTTTGAGAATCATTGCCTCGGTGAGCTGCATTCCTATGCGGTTGATAGGATCGAGTGCGGAAAGCGGATCTTGGAAGATCATCGCTATTTTGTCGCCGCGCAGTTTGTGGAAATCTTCTTCGTTGATTTGAAGAAGGTCCATGCCGTCGTACAAAATCTCACCGCTTTCAACGATTGCGTTGGGCGCGGAAATGCCGATTATAGCCTTGTTCGTGACCGATTTTCCCGAGCCGGATTCACCGACGATTGCAAGTGTTTCGCCCTTGTACAAATCGAAGTCTATACCGCGGACAGCCTGCACTTTGCCGGCGTCCGTGCGGAAGGATATACGCAAATCTTTAACTTCAAGTTTCTTTTCCATATCAGCCCTCCGATCCTCTGAGCGACGGGTTGAACGCATCGCGCAAACCGTTGCCGAACAGGTTGAAACTCAAAAGCAACAACGCAAGGAACAATGACGGCATCAATGCAACGTGCGGAGCAGTCATCAACGCGCTTTGTCCGCTTGCAAGAAGCGTGCCGACGCTGGTGAGATTGCCCGACGTCAAACTGATGATTCCGAGATAACTCAGGTTGACTTCCGAGTAAATCATCGACGGGATGACCAATGCACAACTGGTAACGAGAGTTCCGAGCGCGTTGGGGAAAATGTGTTTGACGATGATTCTTGCGTCTTTTGCACCGAGCGTGCGAGCCGCAAGGACGTATTCTTGATTCTTATAGCGATAGAACTGCATTCTGGTGGTGGACGCCATTCCGATCCAACCCGTAAGGAAGAAGGATAGGAACAAAATGAGCACCGCACCCGATGTTCCCATATGCAATTTGAGCAACGTAACGACAATCATGGTCGGAACTGCGGACAAAATATCCGAGAAACGTTCCATGACCAAGTCGATTTTTCCACCGTAATAACCTTCGATTGCGCCGTAGATTGCGCCAACGATCAAGTTGACAGTCGCAACCGCGATTGCAAACGCAAACGAGAACAATGCGCCTGATGCAAGACACGTGAAAATGTCCTGCCCTTCTTCGTTTGCACCGAAGATAAACGACGGTTTATCAACGCCGTCTTTCAACACGTATGAGTGATAGAAGACGTAATATTCATAGTAATTGACGCGGACTTCGTAACCGGAGTCAATCGGACGAGCGTATTCGTATTCGATACCGTTCTCGCCGTCCCCCGCTATACGCAGAGAATCGTAATTGTCATTGGTCGGTTGTCCGACGCTGTGTGTTTTGTAGTCGGGGATAACGTTGCCTTTTGAGTCAAGTTGCGCTTGCATTGTGCTTGTGTTGAACTTGTAATAATAGTTCGCCGCCGTATCGGTGGAGACGTTACCCTTTGTGGCTATCTGATATGTGTCTACCATTCTCTTCATAGACAATCTGAGTGCCGGATAAATGACTTGTTTTCCGCTCTCGTTTTGATATTGTTGAAGACGAAGATAGTCTTCTTTGGACATTTTCAGATACACGCAACCCGTCTTCTGATAGGAATCGAGACGGAACGTATACATCTTGTCGTCATCAACCGTATATTCTTGATTTTTGACGGCATAATGTCCTGTCTCTTCACCCATGTAATAGTAATAATAGAACGTGGCGGCAGACAACGTCTTTTCCTGACAACCGTCCCAGAAATTGGTATTTGCAAACAATTCGCTTTTGGGAAGCGCATAGCGGAAATACGTATCTCTGTGAGAAACGGAATATTGCGAAAATGCAGTGCCGAGAATCGCGTACAACACCAAAATCAAAATGACGCACGCGCCCACGATAGAACCTTTGTTTTTGCAGAAGCGCGAAAAAGCGTCCGCGAGATAACTGCGCGGTTTTGTTTCAAGCGTTTTTTCGTGCGTCAAGTCTTGCTTATCGACGAATTGGAATTGTTCGGCGGATATATCGTTATACATTTCTTCCATATTATTTCGCCCCCATTCTAATTCTCGGATCGATCATTCCGTAACTGATATCGACGATGATACCTGCAAGAAGACCGACCAGTGTGTAGAAGCCCGAAAGCAACATAAAGAAGTCGTAGTCGAGCGAGTTGATAGAGTTCAAATACAAACCGCCGACGCCCGGTATGGAGAAGAACTTCTCAATGATGAGCGAGCCGCTGAGAACGGAGATAAATTCGCCCAAAATCATCGGAAAAATCGGCACCATTGCGTTTCTGAGAGCATGGCGAACGATAGCCTGACCTTTTGTCAGACCTTTCGTGCGAGCAAGAAGCATAAACTCGCTTGTCAACACTTCCGTAAGTTCCGCACGCGTGTAACGAGCGTATCCTGCAATAGAACCGAGACAGAGTGCAAACACTGCCGGCAACATACTGTAGAACATATCCCACGACAGATAATCCGTGCCGTTTGCCATGAAAAGCGGGAACCATTTCCACTTGAAGCAGAAGAAATACTGAATCAAGAACGCATACACGATGGAAGGCACCGAAATGAGCAACATAACGCCCGTCGAAATGACCTGATCCTGCCATTTGTTCTTCTTGAGCGCGGCGAGAATGCCGAGACCGAGACCGATAGGAACACCGATAAGAGAAGAATAAATGTTGATAAGAATCGTAGGCGGCAAGCATTTTACAAACGAATCCCAGACCGGTTTGTTGACAAAGCCAGACATCGTAGTGCCGATACCGAAATCACCCTTGGTGAAAATACGCTCCAAATAGTGCCACAACTGAACCATGATAGGATCGTAGTAGCCCCTTGCACGCAAGTTTGCTTCCAAAAGTTCTTTGTCTTTGCCAAGACCGTCGTTGAGTGGAATCGGAAGCGATTTTATCAAAACGAAGCAGACAAACATAATCACCGAAAAGGTGAATAGCATAAGTCCGAGACGTTTGAGTATGTATTTGAACATATACATAGTTTTTAGTCCTTTTATTTGCTACTTTAACAATAGCACGAAGTTGGGACAAGATTTTTGCCCCAACTCCGAGTTATTTCTAACTGTTATTCAAAAATAACGTGCCGATTATTTTTTATAATCGAGAGTGCCGCCGTTTGCAGTAACGAATTCGCTCCAAGCGGTATCGTCGTAGTTGTACTTCATGTAACGAATTCCGCCGTAACCCATGAACGTATTGAATTCATAAGAAACGTAGTCCGTCTTATAGCCCATCAAGCTTGCAGAATATCTGCTGTAGACGGGGATGGAGTAGTATTGTTGCAAAATTGCAGTTTCAACTGCGCCGAGTGCAGTAAGTTGATCTTCCATCGGGAAGGTCTTGAAATTGACCGGGCAACCTTCTTTGCCTTGAAGGATCAATCTCCATTGCGCGAGGTTGTAGGTGTAAAGTCCGTCTGCGTGTTTTTCATCGGGAGTTGCCTTGACCGTCACTTCGACCGTGCTCGGATCCCACTTGATTGCATATCTGTTCTCATCGGCGATTTGAGTCTCGCAAAGGAGATATGCCGGGTTGAATGCCGCACTGCCAAATGCGCCGAAGCAAAGATCGTATTCACCGTCTGCAAATTGCTCGGACCACGTTGCGCTTGAGAACATGAAGTATTCGACTTTAATCAAACCTTCAAGATCCGTACCTTGCGTCATTGCGTTAAATGCAGATTGGAACCAGCCCTTGATTCTGTCGGTGTTTGCGGTTACAGTTTCGACACCGAATGTCAAAACAACTTTTTCGCCTTTTGTATATTTGCCGTCTGCGATTGCTTTTGCAACTGCAGAGTTGACGAGTTCACGTGCAAGAGTAAGGTTGTAACCGGTCGTTGCGTCGAGTGCGTCTTCGATATCAGTATAGGTGTGCTCACCGATAGTCCAAGAACCGTCTGCGTTCTTGACTGCGCCGTATGCGTTGAGAATTGCTTCTTTTGCTTGAACGCTTTCACGATACACTTTGCCGTTTTCAACGTCGTAGTAGTACATGCTGTTGAGCAAACCGAGTGCTGCTTGAGAGCTCGGGCTGTTCGTTGCACAGTAGTTATCACGATCGAGAGAGAGCGAAATTGCCTTTCTGAATTCGTCGTAATTCAAAAGAAGATTGTTTCTCGTCTCAGTGCGGCTGTTTGCAAGAGATTGCAAGTTGAGATCGAACGTATACGTCTCAGGAGTGAAGTATGCACGAGAAGATGTTCTGTAATCCGCTGCAATCTTAACGTCCATGCTGATTCCGTCAACAAGACCGTTTTGGAATGCCATCCATGCCTGATCCCATTCGTCAATCTTTTGGGTTATGATTTGGTCGGTTTGATATTGACCGTCATATTGTGCAAGACCGTATCCATACCATTTTTCGTTACGAGAAACGGTGTAAGTCTTTTGATCTTGATAGTTCGTGAGTTTGTAGGGACCCCAGCTCGCGCTGCTTGCAGTCGTTGTGCAGTACGTATTCTTGTACGGTGTCGTGCTTCTATTTTCGCATGCTTCCCACAAATCTCTCTTAACAAGCGGCCAATTTCTGAAGTAGTAACCTGCTTCATAAGTCAAGTTGCCTTCATCATCGAGCGGATGCAAAGTTCCGTCGATAACCATAACGAGTTCGTATTCGTTTTCACCGACGAAGTATCCGACTTCGGAGAAGTCCATTTCGGGATAAGTGTAGTTGACGTACATATATCCAACGGTGTTTTCTGCGGTTTCACCCCAAGCTGCTTTAGCCGTAATAACTTTTGTGAGAAGTTCCAAAGATGCAGCCGTCACAGCAACGTTGCCGTTTTCATCGGCAAGTGCAAGAAGGCTTGCAAATGCTTCTGTATCAAAGTATTGCGGAGCATTCGTCACGTAATACTCAAGGGATTTGCCTTGGAGCCACACCAAAGATTTCTTCAATGCGATAGTGCATTCATTGCCTTTGAGCGTGTATTTTCCGTCAGCACCGAGAGCAAGATCAGAATATGCGAGATTCATGTTGCCATTATCAAACCAGCCCTTTTGACCTTGTTTGACGTAGTTTTGAGCATTGTGAATGACATAGTTGCCCGAATAGTAGTTGGCCGCAGTGTCGAAGAGATACTTCGGAGAAAGTTGTTGGCTCATCGTGTAAACGAAGTCAGCAGCTTTGATCGGCGTGCCGTCATCCCACGTGAGATCACTGCGCAGAGTCATTGCAAATGCCTGTCCGGAAGTTGCGTCTTCTGCAAGACCGTATCTGCCTGCGTATTTTGCGGTCACGTCTTCGAGTTTTGTAGCCGCAGAGTATTCAAGCGTATATGCGCCGGGGACGATGCTTCCGTCTGCATTAAACTTGTAGTTGAACTCATAGAATGAACTTGTGAAATAACCTTCCATTGTTGAGTTCGCATTGTCGCTCGACAATATCGTGCACCACTGGCTCGGCATTTGAGAAGTATAGTCGTTGTTGGTATACATTTTGGAATCTCGCCAGCCGGTATTATCACTCGGCTTGGGGGTCGGACCCGGTTTCTTGGTGTTATCGCATGCTACGAACAAGCCAATCGCAAGAACGAGAACCAAAACCATAGCCAAAATAGCAATAATTCTTCTTTGCTTCATTGTTTGTTACCTCCTGATTTGTTTATTATTAGGTTGTTGATTTGTGTTTATTATAAGTGCATATCCCGAATCTGTAAACAATTTTTTTCTGTTTTTCAAAAAAATTTATTTTTATGCATTTTTCAAGACATCCCTTCCCTTCTGCCACAAAATCTCATTTTTTCGCCACTTTATCATACATTCTTGCGGTTTTGTATTGCCATTTTGCCGTTTTGCACCCATTTTTTGCCTTTGCGCCCACCAAAACATCGGTTGCGCAACCGCAATTTTACGTTGCTTTTATGCAAAATAACCCTTA